>JACKQG010002843.1_pt1 | contig 21993 bp, 40 predicted proteins | sample 8237621 | NCBI WGS metagenome assembly JACKQG01 (sample SAMN15677084, study PRJNA649215) | marine metagenome | biome: marine; feature: Black Sea; material: saline water; isolation source: suspended particulate matter (SPM) from the Black Sea western gyre | collected 2013-06-09/2013-06-10 | depth... | reverse complement strand
CTGCCAATTAAATCTTCTATTCGTGTTTGATATGTTGCCATTATTCTAAAGTTTTAGGGGACGCCATAAAGACGCCCCCAATTACTTTTTACTCCTTGTATGCCACCTTAACTGTCAAACCAGCACTATCTTCTGTATCAGTTTGATCCGAAAACACCTGAAGTCTCCAATAAGGTACAAAGTAATCTGTTAAGTCTATCTTAGCAGCAGCACTGTTTTCTCCCGTAGGATCAACATCCATGCTAACCGTAGTTAGAATATTAACAAACGTAGTACCGTCAAGAGACCCCTGTACCCTAATATCAAGAGCACCGTCACCAGCACAGGTCTCCGTTACTATCAGATACACAACAAGCTTTGAATTGTTGATATCGTCAAGTATCGTAGAGCTGTTTATAGTAGCCTCGTTTGCTCCGTCACTATCAGGGAGAGTTAAATCTTCAGATAAGACGACATAACCGTTAGCTGACTTTTTACTCCAACTCATAATTATACCTCCCTAACTAAAGCGAATAAGTCCGTGTGTTTCCGCCAGATCAATCTGAAGACCTGCTTCAGTAATGATCTCATCCTTGCGTCCAGTTTGACTATTATCCTGGATATTAGTACGAACATAGGTATCTAAAGAGATACCGTTTCCAACAACAGGGCGTAATTTGACATTAGCAAGATCAACCATAATAGCATAATCCTGCCCAGGACCTCGCAATAAAACTTCCTGCACAAAATGTAGTCTTCCAAAAGCAGTCTTTACTCTAGTTACTTCATGTCCAAAAGTACCGCCGATGTTCTGAATATCCATCCAGGACTGACCATTAGCCGAAGCTATGGTATTACCTAGAAAGCTATGTCCAACATCTAGCTTGTTTAGCCATGAAATAATCTTACGTGAAGTTAAGACAAGCTTATCACCACTTCCACCAATTTCAGGTGCCATAAAATCTTCCATCAAATCCAGCATATCACTGTATTTGGAACTGGCATAAGTCATACTGTATACCTTACCGTATAAATTCGTATAAGGAATCATACCCCAGGAATACCTCTCGTCCTTATCAACATACTTCCCATAACCATAAAGTAATGCATTTGAAATGTCCATGTCGTGAGACAGTACATGCTCATCCCAAACTCTCTGAAATTCATTCTTCACGCCACGATACTCTGTGGCCATTGCAGAGTCTGAAAACAGAGGGACAGCTGTTCTAAACCTCTGAGCATAAAACTCATAAGGCTTAAACTTATCACGCCATCCGTCGGGAGCAGTGCCTGTTTCTCCTACCTGTGTCCCAATAACCTGTCCTAATCCATTTACCTTGCTACCAGTAGTCCCATCCCAACTATATGCTGGAAAGGTCTTTCCACTGGAGCTTTCAATACAAGTTAAATGAATCTGTGCATATCCATCTGTGCCATCAGTTCCACCATCGGAATCAACAGTGGTGATTTTGAAATGATACATATCACCCTCATCATCCGTAATAGCAACAACCTGATTTACCAACTTCCAAATTGGAGCCCACGTATACCGAGCACTGTAACCAGGATTAGTATTGTTAACTAATTTGCCATAAACGTCATAGTTAACAGATATCTTCTTGTCACTAAGCTCCGCAGCGGCTGCTCCGCCATTAAAAGCGGTGTTTACACAAAAGTCACGTCTCTGCCACTGATGTCTACCCTCTAAGGGCTTCCAAACAGTTTCAGCAACAGACTGTTTTGCAAACTGAGACAAATACGCAAAAAACAGATTTTGAGCAGGCTCAAGAAAAGCCACTTTATTGCTAATATCAAAAGTACGTCTGGTATTGTCAACATCTACTGTTCCACCCCAAGCAATATTTGGAGTCTGTGTGTGAAAACCTGCCGAATAAGTAGTCATTGTTTACCTTCCTTACTTATGTTCCGCAAATGCGTTTGATTCTCTTCGACGATCAATTAACCCATCCATAAAGCGATCTCCCACAGATCGAGTATCAACATCACCCCCACCAAGGTTTTCTGTGCCAAGCTGGGGCGTTTGAAGCTTCTGCTTCTGTCGTTCCATTTCCTGTTCTTTAGCTATCCGTTCTGCTTCAGTTTCAGGAGGAGCATTAAGAACCTTATCAATCTTAACAAAGTCAGCAAGAGACGCTTTCTGCTGTAAATATCCTATAGTATTGTGAAAACGAGCTACATCCGCATCTTTATAACCAAACTGGTCACGTAACTGTGACTCAGTCATGTGCTGCTGAATAGCTACTTGTCTCCTCTGTGCATCTCTCTCAAGATTCTCCTGTGTAGTTTCAATTCGTTTATCCTGATATTCCATCATTTCGTCCCGATAAGCATCAATCTGCTCACGATATTTAAAACTCGCACTTTCGGGGTCGCTCCATGCTTCTGTTGAGTCATAGGTAGCTGGCTTTGTCGGTGTGACTGGTTTCTTCAGTAATTCTTCAGGATTCTCCTTTGGTAAGGGCTGACCCTGCGTTTGACTACTGGACAGTGACTGATCAACGGCGTTTAAAATCCCAGGATTGCTTTGAATGTACCTAACTATAGGAGTCATTTGCTGTATCTCTTGAAGATTGCCTAATCTATCCTTTAGCTCGGCTACATCCTTTACTTCCGCCATTCCTAGTGATCCTAAAACATCATTAAGCCCACCGATTAACGTATCATATTGACTTTGCCAGTGTTGAAATTGAGTGTCGTTATTTTTTGGGAGAGTTCCTCCTTCTCCAGGCTCTTCTACAAGAGGCGGTGCTGAAACACCAGTATTTCCCGCAGAAGGTGGAGGCGGAGATGGGACTCCCTCGTCAACGATAGGCTGACGCTGTATGCCCATTATCTGATCGGCAATGCCCTCAGGTTCACCCTCAGGTGTCTGAGATGTCGCTGCCTTATTATCAAAAGGGTCTGCCATGATTTGATCTCCTATTCTTGTTTTATAGGTTTAACCTGTGTCTTGATATCGGCGAGTGCATCGCCAAGTCTTTCTTGATACAGAACACTAGCAAGTTCCGTTTTATTTTTTACCTGAGATAGGTCACTTTTCCACTTCTCAACTTCAAGACGTTTCTTAGCGTGAATCTCCTCACGCTCAGCTGTCTGTAAATCTCCCTCAAGCTTCTTATTGCTCGCCTTTAATTGTTCTAGTGCCTGTTCTAATTGTTTTATATAACTTGTTCTTCCATATACGCCTTCAACATCAAAAATCTCTGACTTCTTTAAAACTTCAAGCTGATCAATAATACCCTTCTCAAAATATTGAATGTATAAATCGTGCAATGCATAACGATTAGAGGGTAAAGTCGAACCAGAAACAAGTATTAAATCATACATACCTGTTGTAACATCATTGACCCTGCCTATTTCCTCTTTAGTAAATTGATCATAAATTGGTTGGTTAATAGTTGTACTAGTTACTAACCCATTTGGCTGTATTAGCCTAATAATTTTTTCTTCGGTATAAATCTGCTGCATTAAAGGTATAGTAATCTTTGCTAACCTATTAAGAGCAGCTTCTAAATCATCTCTCTTAGACTTACTACGTCTTTGTCCATATTCATCAATAGAAACAGTCCCTCTAAAAGTTGAAGGAGCATTCTTAGTAGAACCCATCATAATATCATGAATACCAAAACCATATTCCAGACTATACTTAGCATTCTCAATAGTTACATATAACTGATTAGGAAATGGAACTGGACCCGCTACAACAGGTGCAACTCCAAACTCAGCATCAAACTCTAAAACAGTCGTCCCCGCCTTTCCCCACTCTCTCTCAAAATCCTTTTTATTTACTGAGCCCCTGGGTACTAAAACTTTGGTGCTAGTAGAGGTTGTAGCATGTGCTACTATCAGAGAATGCATTTTATTAATAAACTCCTGCATTGGCCTGAATATCCTAACGTCACTTTCTGGATAAGGATTCCTGTCATGGTAGTTCATTAAAAACACTAATGGATAATGCTCACAAGGAAGAATCCTCTTAAATAAAAAAGTATCTCCAACTGTTACAACTAATTTTGCCCTATTCTGTAAAACTCTATTAACTCGAAGTAATCCCTGGTCAACAAGTTCACCTCTAGTAATTACTTCAAGGTACACAGTACTACCTGGAACAGCTTCAGGATCATCCATCTCTGTTCCAGAAACAATCGTAGGAGTCCCTGCTAAAACATTACCAGCTTCATCCTTTACAGGAGCACCTACTCGCTTATGAATAATTCTTCCGAAAACCCGTATAACATCCATTATTTCTACGATACCGTTGTCATCTGTGACATAACTACTATCAGCACTATTCATTTTAGTAATTTTTATAGCCGCTTTCTTGCGATAATTAGCATACTCTTCTTCGTCTAGAAGCAACTCAGAATTACTATATGAATCGTAAACATGAAAGAAAGCTACCTTAATCAAAGTATAACGATGAATAAACTGCTTACGCTTATGATACATATCCTTGTAGTCACCAAGAAAAATCTGATCCTCTTCCCGAGATAACGTTGTAGATGGGTAATTGTCATCATCCACAGACCCTGCTTCTTTAATCTTCGTCCAGAAAGTAGGATACTGCCGCTTTGCTTGCTCCATAGTTAGCATTCGTGCCACAAGAATATGAGCAGCATCATCACAGAAAACATCTTTAGAATTTGGGTCTACATAAACATCAAGAGGATTTATACTCTCAATAAAAACCTCTCCTTTCCCCATGTCCGCATGAGGGTCTTGATAAGCACAAAGAACACCCATGCCCCCAACATAATAGTCATCAACAGCTCTTTTTATGTGTATGTTCCCAGTTGATATCTGAAAAACCCATTGAAACAAATCAGAGAACAATTTTCCCATTCTTGTATCTGAATCTTCTCGACCAGTAGAACGAAACTGCGGTCTATTATACGTTAGCATCGCCTTAGCTGTTTCAATAATAGGTAGCATCCTATTATCTGTCATTGGACTATGCCCACGAGCTTTTAAGTCATTTCGTTGCTTCTTAGTCCACTGAGCCCCACTCTTAAATTCCTGAGCTTCCTTAAACCGCTGTGCCCACTGATCATGAGGATTCTTGTAATCATTCAAGAGAGCCCTGGAAAGAGCAGCCTCATCCTCATAAGAATGCCCACTAGGAGTTTCTCCTCCAAGATTCTTATTATAATTTAAGCCAAGAAGCCCTGCTACTGGGTCTTTTAATTTATCTATTAAAGTTCTTTTTTCAGCATCCATACTAAGACGGAAATCTCCTTAACGTTTTATTTGAAACGGCTACAAAATAAAAATGTTCCCACTTTTTTATTAATAATTGATATTTTTGCATATCACCCCAAAGAATTAGAGGACTTGCCAATCAAAGGCTGCAGTCCCCTCATCCCGATCTTCTGATGCTTTTGAGTGCGTGTAGGGCTTATAAGCCCCCTTCATTGCATAGTATAGTCCATCAAGAAGATCATTATATTTACTCCTTGGGTACATAATAAGTTCCGACTTTAATTCATCCATGTTCCTTAACAGGTACACTTTCCTTCGATAAAAATATGGCTCCATACTTTCTAGCCTGGAGCTTTTTGAGGTTCTAGGTGTCTCCTTTATCTCTAAACCAGGAATATACTCCTTTACAGCATTACGCAAATAATCTCTTAGCATTTCCTGATAACCAACTGTCTCAATACGAGTCTTAACTGGATTATACCGCTTAAACCACTGTAAAATAGCTTCAGCTAGCTCTGTAGGGCGTGCTCTCTTTCGATAATACGGTAATACAAAACGATCATCTGCCTCATTTACTGCTACTGGAACAACAGTAGAAAACTTTGCTGTTTGTTTAGTAGAAGAGGCTGGATCAACCCCCATAAAGATATTAACAGCAAATGTTAGGTTCTTATCAAACTTAGAAGATTCTCCTGAGCTTTCAACAGACTTAATATGCAGAGTAGCATCCCCAACATCATCTAAGGTCACATAACCATCATAATACTGAAGATACTTCTCCTTAAATAACTGGTCTTCATCTCCAACCACCTCACACTGTCTTTCTCGATACCAATACGAAACTCTACCAATTTCTTCATAAGCTCTCTTCTCCTCTAGAAGCACCTTTATGCTTTTCTTCTCAGGCCATAAAGCCGTCCCGTCCTCCTGCATAGAAGCATACCTTCTTGAAACCCACGTAGACATGTCAAATAACACTTCAACAATGCAAGCCTGATGCTGGGGAGTTCCAATTACAATAGCTCGCCCTTTCTGAGCATCTAGAGCTGGTATAGCTGCTTGTAACAACCACCGAAGATTCCACTCCATAGCCTCTGACGTCTTGGTATTATTCATATCTTCTGGATCGTCTACAATCAGTAATGTAGGACGTTGATGCCCCTGTAAAAGCCCAATAATCTGCTGCCCCGTCCCCAAAGCCATTATTGTAGTACCATCCTTAAGAATAATTGTATCTTCTCGCCATACTCGGGCTGAATGCATTCCCCAGTAGCCATAAAGTTGCCTATAAGGCACGGAATAGTTAAGCACGTCCTTAATAGTCCGAAGAAGATTAACAGAATGCCGCTGTGTTTTTGAAACTAGTACAATAAACTTCTTCCCCTCTTCACACTGATGGTGGTATAAAGGAATGATACATCCGAAGAAAGAACTTTTAGCACTGTCTCTAGGAGCAACAATATCCAAAAGCCCTACATTTTGATCTAAATAAAAAGATTCCCACTCGTAATGACAGGGGGGAGAGGATAGGGTAAACATTGCTGGCATGCATGTCTTACCAAACAGAATAGGACTAGTCTTAAGCCTCGCCTTTATTCGCTCACGTCTTTGTTTTACATTCATCTTCGTGTATTATCTACTGGCACAGCTCCACCCCAGTTTACCCCCATAGGTTCATGCTTAACAGTCCTCTCATGGCTACATTTACAGCATATCTCCACCCAATAGTCACCATCGCTACAAAAGCGTCTCTCTTTCTTACAATAGCAGTGTTCACACACTGCTATATACTTCTTCTCAGAGCGTTCTTACTTGTCACTTATTAGGTGACACCCGTTTTTTTCTGTTTCTTTTTAGTCTTCTGTCGAGATTTCACCCTCTCTTGGTACTCTCGTTGGTACTCTCGGATGCCCGTCCCTTTCCAGGGTGATGGAATGAGGCGAATAGGCTCGTTTTCTGGGTGTATTTTTGGAGCTTTTCTTATTTTTAATTTGGCAGTATCAATTTTGTTTTTTCCCCATTTCCTCTTTTGTGCGAGGGTGGCATAGGGCTCATCACCCCCAAACTGACCAATGGGGGGTCTAACTTTCTGCTCAGGTGTTACCTGTAGTTTAGGTTTTCTTTTTGTAGTCTTTTGCTGCTTTTTCTTCTTTATTGGTATTTGTTTTCTCCTCTTTTTTTTCACTAAAAGCCTGTTTTATAGCTTCTGCTGCCTCTCTTATACCATAAATACATCTATGAGTTCCTATTTTTTTTGCTTCAAACTCATTTACCAGTCTATCTACAGTACCACACATAGCTGCAAGCTGCTTAACAAGCTGATTATTTAACCTATGATAGCTAAATAAGTCTTGCTTCATCTTCAAGACTGTCTCTTGATATTCAAGAATCTCTTTTCTCTCCTTAAAGCCTAATATACTCATTCTTCCTCCATTTTAGAAGGTTTTTCCTCTACAATCTCCGCTTTTTTTGGTAAGTACTCGGGGCTCTGCGGCTCTTCAAGACCCAGGTTTTGTTCAATAGCCCCTATCTCTGTATATTCTTCTTCATAAGTTAGTTTCTGTACAGGAGCCTTCATCCCGAAAATATCTCGTAGGTCTTCAGCAGCTCGTAAGAGATTAGCCGCCTGTTTCTTAGTTCTAGATAAGTCAGCAGCCTCCATTATCATATCAATAACAGTCTCCTGTGTAATGCCCTTAGCTGACAAAACTCTTGCTATTTCTTTATCTATCATTTCTTGTACTTCCTCTTTTTTCAGTAATATCTTTGCCTTAACTTTAGGAAGAAGCTCACTTTTGTCAAAGATTCTTCCTAGCTGTGTATAATTAATTTTACCAAGTAAAAACTGCTGTACGTATGCTCTAACAAAATTCTTATAGTTAGTTCTTCCCTTCAAACGCTCAGCACACGATTTATAAGCAACTGCACTATAACTTCCCGACTCCTTATGAGGGAGATATAACAACTTCTTAGCCCAGCCCTTAACCCAGAATTGCTGTCCAAAAGAGAAAGCCAGACAAAACAGCTCTTTTTTCTTAATTTTACCCCTGTAATACTTCTTACGCTTCAAGCATTCTGCTACATATCCATCATCACTTAGTCCCCAATCTCCTGGCTGACAGTCATACCATGCCCTATATTTAACACCCTGCTGATCAGCCTCTTCTTTAGTATAAATAGTATATTCTTTTGTATAGAACTTTCTCGGCCCTTTATCCCTGTTACTACCCTCAAAATGTTTTCGTATTATTTTATCCATCCTGATTAAACAAATCTCCCTGAACAGCCTTTCCTTCTAGACTATCTATAGCAGTATTTAAAGCTGGTACATACTTACGTAATCCTGTTAAGCTAATACAAATCTTAAGCAGAGCCTCTATTAACTCAATAGCTTCTGGTGTACTAGTACGTTTCTTAGATATATCCATTAATCTTTACTCACAATTACGGATTTAGTCTTTCTTGAGACGTCTTTGCTTGTAAAGATATCTCAAAACCTCTCGAAGTAGTGGCTCATAGCCATTTTCCCGACGGTGAGTAAATTTATGACCCTCAAATCCTTTGGGTCTTCTAATAACATAAGTATATCGCCCTTTTAGGGTCTCAAATGACGCCTCACCCGTATTCTGTATGTGAATCTCGTCTATTTCCCTGTTATTTATATATACTTTAGTCACTAGCATCTAAACTTCCTACGGGTTCGTATGTTTTCCTGAAAACACCTGGTTTACAAGGGTAAAGCTCGCCTTCAACTCCTTTAATAATCCAATCATTCTCCCTTGCTAGCATTACACCCTCAAGCGTAGGGATAAATAAGCCAAACTCACTATTTGGAAGAGGATTACCATCAATATCCTTCATAGTACCCTCTGGCTCACCATCAGCTAACCTACCAATATGCACAAAATCACATAATTTACTCCAATTATCCCATCTTAACTGCATAGCATGGATTACTATTGGTTTTTTACGGTATTTCGTCATGATAAGTTTCTCCTAATTTATCTGAATGGCCACTAGGTAATATAGCAATTATGTGATTTAAACCTATCATGCCGTATGACTTATCCAACATAGGTACTTTTACACAGCAATTGCCCATAATTATTACCTCATCACCTACTTTGGGCACTGTAAGACCCTCCTCGTAATCATCACTAACCGCAACTACCTTATAAACTCTATCTGGATAATCTTCGACTACATCAGGAAGTATAATACCAGAAGATAATACCTGCTCAATAGCTTTAACTATAATTCTATTACCAACAAGCTTTAAAGCTTTAATGTTCATACCTCTTCTCTACTCCTTTCTATGTAACTTTATCATATAAGTACTTTCCTACGCCTAACTGTGCTAAACCGTTAGAAATAGCATCTATAAGCTGCTCATTATGCTTATGCCCAGTAGAAATAAAAATAGCATGTAGCACCTCATGAATCAGTATTTCTTCCTTTTGAGGCTGTGGTAGCTCTTTCTGAAGCAATATCTTGCTTTGACTCCATACATGCTGTCCATGAAGAGGTTTGTCAGCCTCGCTCCTTAATTCCTTTACTTCCTCTATAGTGTATCTATAACCACCTATACGTAATGTTTTCACGCCTCTCCCCCCACAGTGGGACCAGGGTCCATACCAGAAACATCTACTGTATCAAGAAGCCTTACCTGACGACTTAATGTAAGCTGAACTACTGCCTGTATTAACCTGGCATAAGCCTCTATAAGCTTAGCCTGCTCTATAGGGGTAGTAGTATCAGTACAAAGACTACTAATTATCTGCTTCTCTGCCTTTCTAAGATTCTCATTAATAAAAGCAGTCTTCTTCTTATAATCTTCTTCTTTTGACATTAACTTCTCCCTTCTATTAAGATATACCCCCCAGGTATATCCTTCTTTGAAATTGCAGCACCTTCTATAGCTACTGTACTAGTCATTATATCTAAATCTTCTAATAACTGATTAAAACTGTAACCTATACCTAATAGCTCTGTACTAGTACTTAATACATCCATTATATTGTATATACTATCTAAATCCTTACTTACCCTATCTAAACCCTTACTAGTACTTATAAGGTTCTTCTTAGACTCCTTAACTAAAATACTATGTATATACTCTACTAATACTGTACTACTGATATCCCTTCCCCAAGAAGGGATATACTTAAGGTACCTTAATAAGTTACCTAATAAACTAATAACTAACCTTCTAAACACCTAATAACCCCTTATACTATATATACTATATATATACTTAACTAGTACTAGACTAGTCTTTACTAGTACTAAACTAGCTACTGTATAAGAGCTATTCATGCCTCTTCTCCTTCTTTCTTACTCTCAGTAAAGATAGCACCACAACTGGTGCATTCCCATATATAAGCATATTGACAAACCTCCTCGTTGTCTTCTAAATCAGGAAACCATAAATCCTTCCTCATTCGCTCCTGACACATTGGACATAAAGGAGATGCCTCCTTCAATACCCTTAATACCTCTTTACTCATACATACTTATACGCTGTAATTATAAATAGTTCCAGCAATTTAGAACTTTCTTTGCATTTTCCTACATATAGCAATTATATAGACTTATGTAGGGAGTGTGCAAATTCCATTTTTAGTTGTATAGTGTGTGTGTGAGATATACTCCCAAACCACCCCCCGCCAACCACGGAACCTATTCACGTAATTAGGTTGAAAAACGTGGGTAGATTAATTAATCATAAATTACGGAGGTATATTATGGCAACGTCATATACAGTCAATTTCGTAGAGGCTTTCAATGTGCGTCGGAGTAACGGTACGACAGATACTACGGCAGCGTTGATTGTACCCAGTACGTCACCAGCTCTTACACATCAGATACTGATGTATGAAGGGATGAAGTTCACCAAGTCGCCCAGACTTATGCGATCAGGTGACACTGTTTACTACCCAGTAAGTGGTGAGCTGGTTGAAGTCACTGCGGAGTAGAGACGTCAGCGAGCAATCGCTGATATTATTAGCAAAAAGGGGGCTGTTTTCAAGCCCCCTAAAACTTTAAATAGGAGGTATAAGTAATGACAAAGTATACATATAAGGCAATGATAAATGATGCAGGAAGCTGCTACGGATATCATTACTTCCCGTCAGAAGATGGAGATATTACCGAACAGGAGGTTAAAGCTCTGTGGGAAGAATACCAAGAGCGTAGTAGTGGTGATGCATGGAATCAGCTCATAGTAGATTTACAACCGCTAATTTCTTGATCAGAATAGTAACAAGCGTAGAGGGGTAACCCTCTATGTACTGACCTAAAAAAGCACTAGTAAGGTGGGTAAAAAGGACAGTGACAAGGTCGAGGCAGGGATTATTCCCAGTAGCAACCAGGTACTAAAAGGTTATGCTTTCTGGTAAGATTGTTCTATCCTACTAATTAAGGAAGGATAACAAAAGGAGGATTTAAATGAGATACATAATTTATACAGGAAGTAAATCAGCTCACTGTTGTTTTGAGGCAACAGTTATAGACTCGACCAAACCAGAAATGATAGGCGGCGAACATTACGAGGATGAAGTCGGCAAACATTACGAAACAGTATGTGAGTGTTTCAGTATGGAAGACGCTGAAAAAGTAGCAAACGCTTTAAATAAAATTGTTGAAGATGGTCAGGACAAAGCATGATAACCTATAAAGAAAACCCGAACAAAAAAGATAAGACTATCTACTGGCCTAATAGTCAGTGTTGTATAGAATGTGACTTAGTTCAGTTCATAGCAAATGCTCCTGCTATGACTTGCAGATGTAGAGAAGATTACTATCCAGTAAATAGTAAATGTTCTCATTGCAAGAAGGAAAGAAATAATGTTAAAAGTTAAGAAAAGGAACTGCATGTTAGTAGCCACACATCTTTCAAGTTGTGGTTACGTTTCTTTCTTAGTTAGTAACATCGTATATAAGTACAGAGTTGATAAGGGACTTATAGATAGCATTGAAAGGCTTGCTCGTTATAATTCTTTCAAAGCTCTTAATCTCACAAAAAAGCATAGTTGGCTTATAGAAAGGAGAATAATATGATTAGTTACTTAGATAATCTTAGCTATTGGGATATAGTATTTCTTCTAGGAGCTATCTACCTAGTAGTATACTTTGGTGCTAGATGGCTTATGGGAGATAGGCATGAATAGCCAACAAGGAAAGAAGGCTTTTAAAAATGGCTGGTGGCAACTTATACCTGATTACGGAAAGACTTATGATAAACCAGAAGGACAGGAGCCAATAGCTACTCAGCCACAATATTGTGAAAGCTGTCGAAGACAGTGGCAACTCTCTGTGAAGGGAAGAAAAAAGTCTTTATCATACTTTTATAATCTACCAAGTATTGGTAAAGAACGAAAAACCTGTCCTGAATGTGATGACTAGTTACTTAGACAGTTTTAAAGAAGGGGAAAAGTTTCTTCTTCATAAGATAACTGGAAAGGTACTTAGTAAAACACCTACTCAGATAAAAGTTAAGCTTTATCTCGATTGGGAAGAACTAAGAGAACTAGGATATTCCACCAATATAAGATCAGAGGCTATGATGGCCTGTAAAACAGTCGTCAAGAAATACTTAAAACAAAAAGGAGTATAAATGGACGTCTCAGTAGAAGCTATAGAAGATAAACTATCTAATAGGATAGAAGAAGTAAAAATAAGTAAGAGAAATCACGGTCTTCTTAAGGGCTTAAAAGAAAGCTTAAAAATTGTTGAGGATGTCAGGAATAAAGAAGAAGCTATCTATGAAGAATGGGCTATTAAAAGAGGCTACTAAATAAATAATCCAAGGAGAATAAAATGAACACTACTAATGAGAGAAAACTGCATCTTCTTAAAAACAAGCTAATTGCACAAAATACTATTAAGTTTCTTACTATTGTCATAAATGAGTATATAACTGATGACCTAAGAAGGAAACTTAGATCGCTTCTTCCTGTGTACTTAAAAATTAGGGGGTTACCAAAATCAAAAATGACCGAGAAGGAACTTAATATATACCATAAGTTTCTTCAAGTGCGACATAAATTAAATCAAGCTGCTAAGAAAAGTCGTAAAGTATAGATTAATCTAACAAACAAGGAAAAGGAGAATAACATGGCTGATATTATTATACAGGATCGGCAAAACAGACCCGTAGGATCTACAGTAGATGCAAAGACTGTTGGAGAATTGGTAAAAGAACGTGACCTTAACGGCAAAGAGGTTTACGTTACGGTGAATGGACATCCAAAGGACAACAAGTATGTCCTTAATGATGGAGATTTTGTCTCTATCATTGGAGAGTCACTAAAGGGAGCTTAATATAGCTTCTTAAACTAAAATGGAAAGCAGTTGGGTATAGGGGGCTAGTTTAGGCTAGCCCCCTATATTTACAATAAGGAGCTAATATGTTAAAATTAGAACATTTTGGTATTAAAAATGCAATGATTCCTACAGTGTCTAGGGCTTTCGCAACAATTAACAGATGTATAGAGAAAATAAACAGTAAGAAAGAGCTAGTAACTTTAACTGATAAGTTAAATATACCTAAGAAGTCCTTAATAAATTTAAAAAAGGAGTATACTGACTGCTTTACTAGCTCTTTAATGTCAGCAGAACTAAATTCAGTATTTAGACTAACTGAATTTTGTACAAATGCTCTATATCTATCACCGCTATTTAAACTAAATCAGACATTATCAGAACTATATAGGCAGCTATTGATTTATAAAAGAGAATCAAAACGTCAGAGTAGAATAATTGCTGTTATAAATAAGCTAATAGAGGACATTGATTATACTCCTGAAGAACTGCAAAAGATAGAGAAAGACACACATACAGAGATAGTTCTGAGCGTTAATAATAAGCATCTTTTGGTTACCTTAAATTTTAAGGATGTTATAATTAATGTATTTGATAGGCAGGGACGCTTTGAAGTTCCTGTAGAAAAAGCGTCAGTACTTATAGTCTATGATGTAGCATTGATAATATCATGTATAAAATCAAAGGTTTTTAATAGGGCAACTTTACCATATAGTGACGACTTACTGTATGAGAGAATGTTTTATAGCAGCCCTCAAAACCTTTTTGGTGCAGATAAGGTTTCGCTATATGGAAGAACAGAACCAGAAGAGCACCCGTTTCTTCTCAATAGGACAGAGATAAGAAATAAGAATGAGTACATACAGCAAGGATGGACAACAGGATGTCTTGGCACTTATGAAAGTTACGTAAAGAAAGGTATCGAGAAATTTGATTTACGTACTTTAATAAGTTGTTTAAGAAACTGGTTACAAACCTATCCAGTTAATAGTGTCAGTCCATATAATAACATAAATAAAATGTATATTGGAATGCCTAAAAAGTACGGGCAATTAGCTCTTAGATTAGGGAGAAATGCTGAACAATGTAGAAAACAGCTATTAAAGAAGAATCTCGACATTAAATACTGTGACAAGATAGAGTGTCAGATACGGGATAGCTGTAGTCCCTACCAAAGCTGGACAGAATGGGAAGCAATTAAAAAAGAAACTGAGGAGAACATAGCAAATGACACAAATACTAATTAAGCAAGCTGATCAAAAGAAGTTACTATATTATACTCAAGTAGCATATAATCTATATGAATCAGAGATTGGTGGTATGCTACTTGCTCAAGAGACCTCTGATAAGAATATATTACTAACTAAGCCTGTTATTTTAAAGCAAGTAGTGGGGTCTGGTACTACTGAGTTAGATAATAAAGCACTATCTAAATATTACTTTAATACATATAAGGCACATGGTGCTAATCTATATCATGTCTGGTGGCATAGTCATGGAAAGGGGCAGCCTTTCTTTTCATCAACTGATGAAAGTACAATAAAAACATTCAGTAGAGGGCGAGATGCTATTAGTCTTTGTGTAAACTATTCTGGAGAAATGTTAGCTAGGGTTTCTGTCTTCTATCCGCTTACTGCACATAAGGATATTAAACCAGAGATACTAGGAAATACACAAATACCAGAAGGATATATTAAGAAAGTAGAAGCACTATGTACTAAGAAGACATATTCAACATCCTGGTCTATGTATGATGATAATGAAATAGGACAAACATCCATATATCCTATGGCAGTTGGGCCTCGGGCCACTTATGATATTTTTCAGCATCCAGGAATTGATAAAGAACAGCTTAAAAAAAAGCTTAAAAAGCCAGCAGTTAGACAGATTATCAAAGCAGCTAATGCTTTATTGACTAAGTATTACCTTGGAAATTTATTCATTAGTCAATTTACAAAGGCATTAGTTTCGATAAATAATGGTAAGATAGCTCAGAAATATAATGTATACTTTAGAATACCTACTTATTCACAGCTTCATCATGGTCATAAAGATACGACAAGCGGAGCAAAATTTCTACTCCGAATAGGTAGATATAGTGCACCACGAATAAGATGAGTATAACAACACGGTTTAGTGGGATAATGAATAATACACACAAATATAACTATCAAATATTTGGGTGTGGAGCTATTGGAAGTAATGTAGCTATTAATCTAGTAAGAATGGGGGCAATATCTATTACCTTGTATGATTTTGATAGAGTTGCCCCTGAAAATATTGGAATTAGTAGCTATGTTCTTGATAATATAGGTCAACTAAAAGTTGATGCTCTAAATAAACAGCTTCTATCTATTAATCCTAGGGGAGCTGTTACAATATATCCTATAAAAGTAGATAAGTCAATGCATCTTCAAGGAAGCAATAAAGACATCATTATACTATCAGTAGATAGTATGGCTGATCGTTTAGAAATAGTAAATGCTATTCTTCCTATCAATCCATTTGCTTTAATAGATACTAGGATGGGAAGTGAGGCCTTCCAAATGTATACTTTTCAGCCTTTAAACATAAGAAGGTATAAAAACTGCTGGTATAGTGATGAGGAAAGTACAGAAGAACCCTGTAATATGAGGGCTACAACATACTGTTCAATGATGGCCAGTGCTTTTGTAACTAGTACTATACGAAAACTAATAACGAAGCAACTTTATCAAGAAAGAGTACTATTTAGCTTCCCATCACTGTCCTTAATACAAAATACAATAAGGAGATAAAAATGATTAGTCCACAACAACTTCCTTATCTGGTAAAGCATGAATCTAAACTGAAAATCATTGGAAATAAAACTGGGCATAACTTCAATATCGGAACTATAGTAATATTTGAAGCAACCTCTCAGCGAGGAGACCAGATAAAACTGTATGAAGAAAATACCGATCTTACCTACTGGGTAAATCTTACAGATGTTACATTAGAAGTTTTTAGTAAAAACTCCTTAGAAGCTGAACAACAAGCTCTTAATACCCGCCTTGCTGAAGTTGACAGCATACTAAATTACTTAGCTGAATCTAATAAAGATAAAGTCAGACGTCTTGAATATAATACCTGGAAACTTGTCTCATATATAGATAATACTACAATAACTGAACAGCAAAAAACAAAACAAATCGAAGAGTTTCTAGAAGATCAGCAAACATAAGGAGAGAAAAAATGAAAAAGACAGATAAAATAGGAGGAACATCACTTCAAGGTATTGTTCAAGTTGATTATGATACCTTAGTGAAAATATTTGGTGAACCACATTATGATGATGGGTACAAAACAGATGCAGAATGGAGATTTGATTTCGGCGGAATTACTGCTACTATCTACAATTGGAAAAATGGGAAAAATTATCGTGGTACTACAGGACTGGAGACAAAGGATATTAGAACTTGGCACGTTGGTGGATTTAATGATACAGCAATTGAAGTAGTACAGAAAGCATTAAATAAGGACTAATTCTTCCTATATATAGTATACACATAAAAAAGATAGGAACTTTATTGTTTTATATGTCTATACTATATAAATTAACACATAAAAATGAGGTAGTAATATGATTCAAGTAAAAACGGTTAGTGCTGAATATGATACTGTACCTGTTGGATTAACCTGGCTTATTGTAGGACAACCAAAAACTAGGAAGACTACAGAAGCTAGTAAGTGGTCAAGTAGGAATCAAAAAGGTGTTCTTATAATTGATACTGATCTTGGTGCTGACTTTGTTAAAGGAGCAAATATTGTCACGGTTACATCTTTAAACCCTCCTGTTAGATACAAGCTTAGAGATGGTAAGAAGATACTACAAGATGGAGAGCCTCTTATTGAGCTTATTCCTCCAGAAGAACGAGGTTTTTACCATAGAACTGGTTCTAATATAGGTAAACCAATGGCTGTATACTCAATAGCAGAAGTATATACTGAACTAAAGAAAGACTTCTTAGGATTTGATACAGTTGTTATTGATACAATAAACGAAGTCAATTCCTGGATAGAAGATATTGTAGCTAAGGAAATGAATATAACTGTTATGGGAGATGCTGGTTGGGGTGCTGATTGGGGAAGAGCTAGAAAGAGAAATCTTGATATTATAAAAAGAATGCAGAATCTAGCTAAGAAGTTTGGTAAGACTTTAGTTCTAATCAGTCATGCTAAACACTCAACTATAGAAGATGGAAAGATACAACTAATGCCAGAGCTTCCTAGAGGACTAGCGTATGCTCTTAGTAGTAAAGCAGATGTAATAGGATATGTCACTATGGATAAACAAAGCAATCAAGCACATATATCCTTTAGGAGCTATGATGAAAGGGTTGTTGGAAGTAGGTTACGAGCATTAGCTCAGAAGAAAGTACCCTTTAACTATGAAGCAATTAAAAAAGAAGTACTAAGTTATAAGGAGGAAATTTGATATGTCATTAACAGTTAGTCAAGGAAATATTGGAGGTAGTTCGATGGGAGACGGTATCTTCATAGATAAAGCAGTAATTGCAGCTATAACAGATTTATCTAAGGAAGAAAGTAAATATGATAACGACCTACATATTGAAGTTACATTTAAGCTACTAAAGAATGATTGGGAAAGAAATCTTAACATTAGTGGTAGATTCAATAAAGATGCAAGTGGCGAGATAGAAAACTGGGGTGGAGCTTTCAAGGTTAGGGATTTCTTTATAAATATTGGACTAACAAAGTTATTAGAAAGTAACTTACCCTATATAGAAAGTGGGTTCGTTCCAGAAGAGTTATTAGAAGCAGTAATAGAAAAAGAGTGCTATTTACTCTCCTATCGAAATATAAAGGGTAAAACATCTACATGGAATCAAATAGCTTCTTTAGCTACTGATAAGGATAACTTTAAGAGATACTTTATAAGTCAAGCAAATAAGGGATATCCTAGAAATTACTCTCCTACTGGTAGCTCTATTACTGAAGTAGAGCCTTCTGATATTAAAGGTAGCCAAGTAGAGCATTTGTAAATAATGTGTATTGCTAGCATAGTATGCAAAAGAAAAATAATAGGCTATGCTATGCTAGTAATACCTGTATTACATAGGGGAAGAAATAATGGAACTACTGCTTGAAAAAAACAATGAGTAACAAATATGTTGAAATAGCTATAGGACATCCTAAAAATAGAGGTATAATAGTTCCTCTTAACTATCTTACAAAATATATAAAGCCAGATACGGCACTATTTAAAAGTTATTATTTATATGACGAAGAAGCTGTAAAGCATTTTGAAATTAGAAAAACTATTAAAAATTTTAAGGGGATAAGATATTTTAACAAGGTCATCCTAGATATAGATAAGGGAGTAAATTCTGATGAAAAGTTTCTTAATGATGTACGAACACTAATTTTTGAGTTAGATACTACCCTAAAAATCCCTCTTGATATAATACAGCCCTGGTTTAGTGGTAGGGGATTTCATATTATCCTTCCAGATATTTTTGGGTTTGAGCCAGCAACTAATCTATCAAAAATAGTACATGCTACCTTAGTACATTATTTCCCATTAGCGGATAATGTATATGATAACTCTCGATTAATACGAGTAGGCTTTACTCCTAATGAAAAAACACAGCATAAGTATTTTAAGACTCCTTTTACACCCATAGAAGTTTATGATAATAATATGGATTGGATAAGAAGTCACTCAGAAGAACCAAGGACTAGTTTCGTTTTTAATTCTGAAAAAGTTGAGAAGCCCTTACTTAAGATTATTAAGTCACCTCAAAAAATAAGGATAGAGAAGAATAATAAGTCTTTTCAGCCAACTCTTATAGCAACATGTCTTCAAAGAATGTATGACGAAGGAGATATTGAAGGTTCTCGACATAATAAAATAATGAGAATGACTTCCTATTTTAGAAGAAATGGCATTCCTTTACCAGCAACAATTGCAGCAATGATTGATTGGTGTAAGTCTATGAATCCTTATGAAGTTGAGAAATATGTGAATGATATTTACGAAAGAGGATATAGATACGGATGCTCAGATAAATTAATGGATAGGTATTGCAGTCCTAAATGCGTCTATTATGCAGCTAAACAAACAGGAGCTGATAAGCTACCACAAATTATTACGTCTAAGGAAATGGAGACACAGTTTGTAAATAAAATACGGAAAGACATACGAAAATCAAGTTTCGATCTAAATAAAATATACACACTGGATAAGAGTTTTCTATTTGAGCCTGGGGAACTTGTTATAATTCTTGGTGATACTGGTATGGGAAAAACAGCTTTCATACAAAATCTATGTACTAATATTGACTTAAACTCCTTATGGCTTAGTCTTGAAATGAATATTGAGCTAATGTACAGAAGATTTATTCAAATAGCCCATAAAATGTCAAAGGAAGAAGTTATCTCTCGTTATATGGAGGCTGATAATACCTGGGCTGAAGCTATTCAACACATTGATTGTGTAGCAGTTTCTCCAGGAATAAGTCAGATTAGACGGCTTGTAGCAGAAATAAAGCCTAAAATCCTTGTTATAGATACAATAGATTGTATAAAAGTATCGAAGTATATTCATGATAGTATGTTTAAAATTGACTCTATAATTGAGGAGCTAAGAAGTATTGCAAGTATGCAGGATATAATAGTTATTGGTATTTGTCATATACCGAAGTCTGCTTCTAGCTCATCAACACTTAATGTACACAGTGGTAAACACAGTTCTACAATAGCTGATAAATCTGATGTAGTAATAGGAATAGAGGGTAAACAAGATAATCCTTTACGAGTAGTTAGAAGCCTAAAAGCACGAGATAAAGCACCATTTAGAATAGTATGTAAATTTAAGTCGAAAACCATGCAATTTATACAGGAGTTATAATGAAGCTAGACGAAAAGTTATATCATATAATAGCTGGTTTAAGAAAGGAAATAAAGAACTTGCAGATAGGTATTGATACTTTATCTACTATTGTAGATGCTCGTAATATACAAAGTGGATATGCCTGTCCTAATTGCGGTTATAATAAGGGTAGAATATATACTATAACATCTGTAAAGAAAGACCCAAAGAATAGATACAGAAAAAGATATGCTACCTGTAAGAATTGCGGTACTAAAATACTCCAACAAGTAATTAATGTAAAAGTACTAGGAAGATAAGCATACGCAGTTAAACTAACAAAATTAGTAAGGAGTAATTAATGAAAAAAGTAAGTACGACAGAACTAGTTAATACCTATTTTGATTTACATTTAGATATTTCATTAGGAGAAGATAGGGAAGACCAACTAAAACATTTAGAAAATCAAATGTTAGCAAAGACTTCTAACATTAATTACATTATCCTTCGGAAGAAGGGAATAGATAATATTATAGACACTAGAATTAAAGTTTTACGAAATGAAATTAAGAGATTACAAGATAGACAGAATGCTAATAAGAATGCATGGAATAGATTAAAGCAACTTATAATGATATTAGTAGATACCATAGGTATTCCTAATGTCAGTGGTAACAAGCAAATTAAAACTGACTTAGAATCTTATACAGTAGTTAATAAATCTGGTAAGTTAGAAGTCACTAACTACGATAAAATACCAGATGAGTTTTTAGCTTATGAACTTAAATATAAGCTAGGTGAGATACGAAAGCACGTCATAAAGGAGGGTGGAGAAACTGAATATGCAAAATGTGAAAAGAAAAAGGAGTTAGTAATACGATGAATTATTACAAATATATAGTAAACTTAGAACAAGTAGCTACTGATGACACTCAGGGTCTTAAGATATGGTTCCTATCATTAATATATTTTACAATACTTGTAAATATGCAGATGGGAAGACATTTATCCTTTGGAGGAGGTATAGGCCCTTTTGAAGCTAGTTTACAGCTAAGTATATGGTACGGCAACAAATGAAATCATATAGTCAACGAGGTAAAAGAAATAGAGAGAGAGGAATGGAACTCCAGCGAGAGATAGTTAAATTTGCAAAGAAATGTAACTTAGATGCTTATAATAGAGATAGAGGTGGAGCTCAGTTTGAAAAAGGTGACTTAGAAATAGAAGGTTTATATTACGGATGCAAGAGAAAAAATAAGATAGCTAAATATCTTAAGCCAGAGAAACAAGAGATAGGCGTTTTTATCAGAGAAGATAGGGGACAGACTTTAGCGGTTGTCCCCGCCTCTTTTCTAATAAGTATTTTAACAATAGCTAAGACTTTTAAAGGAGAAAAATAAAATGAAGCTCTACAAAGTACCAAACAACAGTAGGATTATTGTAAAAAACAAAGTTAGCACACCTCCTGCATCTATTCCAATTGAGAAGGGTGATATTCTACAGTTTCATCACATAGATGGGATGTATTCTTATTGCGAGAATGAGAATGGAGATGTAGTTCACTTAGTAGCCTGGGCAGAAGTAGAATTAGATAAAGAGAAATAAATGAAAGATTTAAT
>JACKQG010001445.1_pt1 | contig 21995 bp, 14 predicted proteins | sample 8237621 | NCBI WGS metagenome assembly JACKQG01 (sample SAMN15677084, study PRJNA649215) | marine metagenome | biome: marine; feature: Black Sea; material: saline water; isolation source: suspended particulate matter (SPM) from the Black Sea western gyre | collected 2013-06-09/2013-06-10 | depth... | reverse complement strand
CCTTGTTTAATGCAAAGTTTGCTTGCATCTCCCCATCAACCAGTAAATCCGGATAATTTTGATGTAAATATTGTGTGGCTTGTCGAACTCTGGCAGGCCCAAGCGTATGTTCTGAGATTTTGATCGAGCCAAAGTTAGAAAAGGAAATCATTGCAATAACCGGTTCTATATTAAACGAACGAATCGCATCTGCAGCCAATAATGCAGTTTCTGCGAGCGTTTTCCAATCAGGATCCAGGTTGACAGTGGTATCGGCAAAGAAATAGGGACCTTTTTTGGTAATCACGATATACATACCTGCAATCCGGTTTAATTTTGGCCTTGGGCCAATGAGTCTCAATGCAGGCCTCATTACAGCCCCGTACTCACTGGTAATGCCCGAGACCATGGCATCGGCTTGACCGGTTTCGACCATCATGATCCCGAAATAGTTCCTGTCGAATGTTAATTCATAAGCTTCGTCTTTTGTAATTCCTTTCCGTTGCCTTTTTTGCCAGATCAACTCCGCAAAATGGTTTCTTTTCTCTTCAACCTCCTTGCTTCTCGGATCAATAATGGGAACGCCATTGAGGTCCAGGTTATTTTCAGCGATCAGTTGTTTAATCTGCTCTGCATCACCCAGGAGAATTGGCTTGGCAATCCCTTCGTGATACACCTCGTTAGCCGCTTTCAGGATTTTCAGGTTATTACCTTCGGGGTAAACGATCCTTTTGGGATCCATCTTTGCTTTCTGGGTAACAACACGTAACAGCTGATTTTCCATGCCAAGACGCTGGCTCAACTCAGATCTATACGCATCCCAATCTTTAATTGGCTTCCGGGCAACACCGGAATCCATGGCCGCTTTGGCCACGGCAGGTGCTACGGTTGTAATTAGCCTGAGATCCAATGGTTTAGGGATAAAATACTCCCGACCATAGACCAGGTTCTTGACGTTATAGGCTTCACTTACATACTCAGGGACATCCTCCTTGGCCAGTTCTGCCAGGGCATATACGGCAGCGATCTTCATCTCTTCGTTGATGCAGGTAGCTCTGACATCGAGTGCTCCCCTGAAGATAAAAGGGAATCCCAGAACATTGTTGACCTGGTTCGGGTAATCAGACCGTCCTGTGGCTATCATCACATCTGGCCGTGCTTCCATCGCGTCATCAAAAGTAATCTCCGGATCAGGGTTGGCCATGGCAAATACAATGGGATTCTTCGCCATAGAACGGATCATCTCTTTGGAAACCACATTTTTGATGGACAAACCTATAAACACATCAGCTCCTTCCATGGCCTCTTCCAGTGTGTGGATGTCACGATTAGTCGCAAAGAGTTGTTTGTATTTATTCAGGTTCGTTCTATCCTTATGTAACACCCCTTTGGTATCGAGCATCACAATGTTTTCCTTTTTGGCCCCGATAGATTCGAGAAGTTTGGTACAAGCAATGGCTGACGCCCCGGCGCCATTTACTACAATCTTGACATCTTCCTTCTTTTTTCCTGCAATCTCCAGTGCATTGATCCAGCCAGCTGCCGTTATGATGGCCGTTCCGTGCTGGTCATCATGCATGATGGGGATCTGCAACTCTTTTTTCAGGCGCTCTTCAATCTCAAAACATTCAGGTGCTTTAATGTCTTCCAGATTAATCCCTCCAAACGTAGGCGATATTTGTTTTACAGTTTCAACGAATTTGTCGACCTCTTTGGTTTCGATTTCAATATCAAACACATCAATATCCGCAAAAATTTTGAACAACAAACCTTTCCCCTCCATAACTGGCTTCCCTGCCTCCGCACCAATATCACCCAACCCTAGAACGGCTGTTCCGTTAGAAATGACTGATACTAAATTTCCTTTTGAAGTGTATTTATTAACATCCTCCGGCGTTTTCTCAATCTCCAGGCAGGGAAAAGCAACTCCCGGAGAGTAGGCAAGTGATAGATCTCGTTGAGTTCTGTGTGGCTTTGTAGGAATAACTTCCACTTTTCCGGGACGACCTTTAGAATGATACTTTAACGCATCTGCTTTTGTAATTTTTTCCATAGCTTTTTGAGTTAAATATTTTTAGGGAATGCAATCAAACTATTCATGATCAGAAATTTTGCTTTTTCACGCACAAAAATAAGAATTAAATAGATGCCTCTTGTAACCTTTGATGAAAAAGTCGTAGCTTCGCACAAACCAACTGTTTTGTCCTGCAAAGCTTTGAGATTAGGCATTAAGAGAAGAAATTATGACAAAGAAAAAACAAGTTCTTGTTGAACTCGGGAAAGAGGAACTCCTGGAGAAGATGTGGGCGGCAGACCCGGTTATTAAACAGATGTTAATCAACTCGGAAAATCTGGAAAAAGCCCGTGATCATTTCTTTATCTACCTGAACGAACTGGAGAGAAGTTACTTCGATATCTATACCGATAAGCCTTACCTTGGGATGCACCCGGTCGAGAAAAACATAGCCAAAGAGTGTATTCGCGTATTGAAAAATGTAATTCGGACTGAGAATGAAGTCCTGACAAAGGGATCGGCGTTAAAACATCTTTACAAGATTGCCAATAAAAGAAAAGGAGCCTTTAATGCAGTGGAACCAGGATTTCTCTCCGAATTCCTCTATCTCTTTCGTGGAATCCACGGAGATCTTAAACTACCTGAGAAGGTTGACTTGTTGGAGGCCAGTGGCAGAAAAGCCGGGGAAGAGAGATCCCGGCAGCTTGATAAATATTCCGGTTTCCTGATGAAACATTACAACAGGATGAAGAGTGGCCTTGATCAGAGTTCGATCAGGTACCAGCAGAAAATGAAGCATAAGATCCTGGACTATTTTCAAGCAACAGAAGAGGATTGGAAGGATTATCAATGGCATCTGAAGCATGTGATCAAGGATCTCAAAACCCTACAATCGTTGGTAACGCTTGATTCTGAAGAGATCGAAGGACTAAAACTGGCGATCCAGTTCGATATCCCCTTCCATATTACTCCATACTACCTCTCCTTGTTCAGTCAAAGTGGACGTTCCCGTCATGATAAGGGAATCCGTGCGATGGTCATGCCAAGTGTAACATATTGTCACAATGTGAATGAGAATCGCCTGAAGAAAACTGATATGGATTTCATGGGTGAAAAATCTACCAGCCCGATTGATGCTGTCACCAGGCGCTATCCTCAGATCGTAATACTGAAACCCTTTGACACTTGCCCGCAGATCTGTGTCTATTGTCAGCGGAACTGGGAGATCAAAAATATCAATGAAGCAACAGTCACCAGGTCAAAGATCAACAAAGCAATTAAATGGATAAAAAATGATCCCTATGTGACCGAAGTACTAATCACCGGAGGAGACCCCCTTACGTTGAAAAATGAAACGATCCTGGAGATCGTGAAGGCGGTAGCTGCCATCGACCATGTGGAACGAATTCGAATTGGAACACGTACATTGATCACGCTTCCCTTCCGCTGGGATCAGGAGTTGATTGACACGCTGGCAAAATTTAATGAATACGGACGCCGGGAAGTATGTATCATCACCCATTTCGAGTATGCCATGGAGATCACACCCGATATCCTTGAGGTGATTGGCCGGATCCGGAAAGCGGGAATGAGCATATACAACCAGGAGGTCTTTACCTACTACAACAGTAAGAAGTTTGAGACAGCATTCCTTCGACGGATGATGAAATTGTCGGGTGTTGACCCATACTACACCTTTAACACCAAAGGGAAAGCCGAGACAATTGATTTCCGTGTCCCGATGGCCAGGATTCAGCAGGAGAGGAAAGAGGAGGCACGCTTACAATCAGGTATCGTCCGGACAGATGAACCGGTTTTCAATGTTCCCAAACTGGGCAAAACGCATCTCCGGGCCTGGCAGGATCATGAACCGGTGATGATTAAGCAGTCAGGTGAACGAATCTATCGATTCTACCCCTGGGAATCGAGGATTGCTATTGTCGATGATTACTTGTATACCGATATTCCAATCTACGACTACCTGAAACGTTTGCATGAGGATGGGGAAGATATCAGAAAATACCGATCAATCTGGTACTACTTCTAAAATATTCCCTCTCCGCAAGTTTTTTATATATTTGTAGTCTTATTATTAGATTTTTTTTTCTAATGCAGAACCAGGTTAGGCAATTCAGTATCATGATTTTCGCAACTGTAGTGCTTTTCAGCACCACGGGTGTCACTATTTATCATCATATTTGCGGATGTTCCACTCCCGTGATCCAGACTGCTCATGTATCTGATGAGATCAACTCATGTTGCCATGTGCCTGAAACAACGGTATGTTGTGAGGAAGGAGATCATGCCATATGTAATACGGAAGATTCCCACAATTGCACCAATGAGGTAACCTACCTTAAAGTTCCGATCATCTCCACTATGCCGGTGCAGGAGATTGCCGTTGGTGCCATCTCATTTGAGATACCTGATTACCGGATGCCGGATGCTGGATTAATTGAGGAATCGCTTTGTGATAAATCCCTTATTCATTCCTATGTGGTGCCTCTACGAGCGGGTGGACCGCTTTTCATTTTTCTGCACCAGATTAAAATTCCATACCCGGAAGATCATTGTTAATTGTCTCTGATATTTATTAGAGGCAAACCCTATGCGCCCCTGGATCATCCATTGAGCGCCATTAACGGTTGTTTTTTTATCTCATTTGAGAAAAAAACGCAACCAAAGGAGGGGTAAAACCGGTTAATTGATCGATCTCTTTTTAATCAAATAACGATGCTTAACAAAATAATAAAATTCTTCCTGGAGAACAAGCTAATAACATTTCTGTTACTTCTATCACTGATTGCGTGGGGTATTGTGACAGCTCCATTTAATTGGGATTTTGAATATTTCCCCAGAGCCCCGGTCCCGGTAGATGCGATTCCTGATATCGGTGAAAACCAGCAAATTGTCTATACTGAATGGCCGGGCAGGTCTCCACAAGATATCGAGGATCAGATATCTTACCCGTTAACGACCGCTTTGCTAGGAATTCCCGGGGTGAAAACGATCCGGAGCAATTCAATCTTTGGAGTTTCCAGTATCTATATCATTTTTGAGGATGATGTGGAGTTCTACTGGAGCCGGACACGAATATTGGAAAAACTGAACTCTTTGCCTGCCGGAACATTACCTGAAGGGATAAGCCCTTCATTGGGGCCGGACGCTACCGCCTTAGGTCAGATCTTCTGGTATACGCTGGAAGGACGGGATAAAGATGGAAATCCGGCCGGGGGTTGGGATCCTCATGAACTACGTACCATACAGGATTTTTATGTGCGTTATGCATTGACTTCTGCTAAAGGAGTGGCTGAGGTTGCTTCAATCGGAGGATTTGTCAAAGAGTACCAGGTTGATATTGACCCGAATGCCATGAAGGCACATGGAATAGATGTTGGTCAGGTCATGCAGGCGGTTAAGAAGAGTAACCAGGATATCGGAGCCAGAACCATTGAGTTCAACCGGGCAGAGTACCTGGTCAGAGCCTTGGGATATGTGAAATCTTTAGAAGATCTTGAAGAGAGCGTAGTGGCAGTTCGGGAGAATATCCCGATCCGGATCAAGGATATTGCCAAAGTGAATTACGGACCGGCTACGAGAAGAGGTGGACTTGACAAAGGAGGATCGGAAGCGGTTGGAGGAGTGGTGGTTGCCAGGTACGGTTCAAATCCCATGGAAGTGATCAACAACGTAAAAGACAAAATCGTTGAGATTTCCCAAGGGCTTCCTGTAAAAACAAATGATGATGGCTCCATCTCTAAGGTGACGGTTGTTCCATTTTACGACCGGACAGGCCTGATTAAAGAGACATTGGGAACCCTCGAATCTGCATTAACGGATGAGATCATCATCAGCATTATCGTTGTGATCATTCTCATGATGAACCTGCGAGCATCACTTTTAATTTCCAGCCTGTTGCCAATTGGTGTGCTGATCACATTCATCATGATGAAGCAGTTTGGTGTAGATGCAAACATCGTGGCTCTTTCCGGAATTGCTATTGCCATTGGAGTGATGGTCGATGTGGGGATAGTCATTACAGAAAACATTATCAGGCACCTCGACATGCCTGAAAACATCCATGCCCGGGGCAAAAAACTACTTCAGGTTATCTATACATCCACCACCGAAGTGGCCTCGGCTGTGATCACGGCACTCGCCACCACTATCGTTAGTTTTCTGCCGGTTTTTGCTATGGAGGCGGCTGAAGGGAAGCTCTTCCATCCATTGGCGTTGACAAAAACATTTGCACTGATCGCTTCTTTGGGGATCGGTATTTTCTTCATTCCTGCAATGGCCCACGTGGTATTTTCTATTCGCTTCGATGTGAAGAGGATCAGAAGAATATGGAACTACAGTCTGATCGCTGCCGGTATAGTTCTCTTTATTGTCTTCCACACCTGGGTTGTTCTGGCACTCATGGGATTTGGAATCAATAACCTGCTGGAATATCGCTGGCCTGAGAATAAGCGGAAGTTTGTAAATCTGATAAACATAGGGATCACATTGCTTATCGTCCTTTATTTTCTGACCAAAGAATGGATGCCCTTAGGAGCTCAGAGCAGTATTATTGTAAATATTCTCTTTGTTACAGTGATGATTTCCCTGGTGCTGGGTGCGCTGATCTGCATCGTCTATTTTTATACTTCAATCCTGAAATGGTGCTTATCAAATAAATGGAAATTTCTGGGGATCCCGATCGTAGTTGTATTTTATGGAATCCTGATATGGCAGGGTGCTGACCGGGTATTTGGTTTCATCCCCGCCGGAACAGAGAAGATTGGATGGGATCTGCGCAAAACGAGATTCTGGAGCGGGTTTCATGGTCTTTTTCCTGGAATAGGGAAGGAGTTTATGCCTACCCTGGATGAAGGCTCGTTCCTCTTTATGCCCACCACAATGCCGCATTCCGGTATTGAAGAGAACGTAGAAGATATCCGGTTGGTTGATAAACGGGTAACATCAATTCCTGAAGTTGAGAACACGATCGGGAAATGGGGCCGTGTGAATTCAGCGCTGGATCCCGCTCCCATTTCCATGTTTGAAAACCTGATCAACTACAAACCAGAATATATCCTGGATGAAAATGGTCACCGGCTCAGGTATAAGGTGGATCGTGATGGTACCTACCTGTTAACAGATGGAAGTAATTACGATCCTGCTGAAGATGGTTTCCAACTGATTGAAGAAGATCAGTTGATCGTTGATCCGGATGGAGAGTATTTCCGGCAATGGCGCGACCACATCAAAACACCAAACGACATCTGGGATGAAATTGTCGCCTTAACGAAAGTCCCGGGACTGACCTCTGCCCCGAAACTGCAGCCGATACAAACTCGCCTGATCATGCTTCAAACCGGGATGCGAGCCCCTATGGGTGTTAAAGTCTTCGGTCCTGACCTTTTATCAATTGAACAAGCTGGTTATGAGATTGAAAAATATCTGAAAGAGGTCCCGGGAGTTGAGACTGCATCTGTTTTTGCTGATCGGGTGGTAGGTAAACCATATCTCGAGATCGATATCAACAGGAAAGCCATTGCACGCTATGGCCTCACCATCGAAGATATCCAGAGGTATCTGGGAGGTGCCATTGGAGGGATGAAATTGAGCACAACAGTTGAGGGGAGGGAGCGATTCCCCATACGGATGAGATATGCAAGAGAGTTCAGAGACAATCCGGATGATCTGAAAAAGGTATTGATCGCAACACCTTCTGGTGTTCAGGTGCCTCTCGGTGAACTCGCAGAGTTAACCTATAAAAGAGGACCTCAAATGATTAAAAGTGAAGATACCTTCCTGGTTGGTTATGTGATTTTCGACAAGAAACCTCAATTCGCAGAAGGCAATGTGGTGGAAGATGCCGAAGTGCTCCTGCAAAAGAAGATTGATGCTGGAGAACTGGTTCTTCCTGCAGGTGTCAGCTACCGGTTCACAGGAAATTACGAGAACCAGATACGCGCCACGAAACGTCTTTTGGTGGTTATTCCGATCTCTTTGATCATCATCTTCCTGATCCTCTTTTTCCAATTCCGTTCAGTGATCACTACATCACTCATCTTCTCCGGTATTTTTGTTGCCTTTGCAGGAGGATTTCTGATGATCTGGCTATATGGACAGGGATGGTTCATGGATTTCTCTGTTGCAGGGATGAACATGAGAGAGCTGTTCCAGATGCAGACCATCAACCTGAGTGTGGCAGTTTGGGTGGGGTTTATCGCCCTCTTTGGTATTGCCACCGATGATGGTGTTATCATGGGCACTTACCTGATGCAGGTTTTCAAGAAGGAGAATCCTACCACTGTTCAGACTGTCAGAATGGCTGTTTTGTCGGCTGGTACGAAACGAGTCAGACCTGCAATGATGACTGCGGCCACTGCCATCATTGCCCTGATCCCGGTTCTGACATCAACAGGTAAAGGAGCAGATATCATGCTGCCGATGGCCATCCCTCTGTTTGGGGGAATGACTATTCAGTTGATGACAATGTTTGTCGTCCCGGTGTTATACAGCATGTGGAAAGAAAAAAGTTTAAAAAAGAATCCAATAACATCCAACTAACGATGAAAGCACAACACTATATAAAAATCGTTTTATTCACCTTACTGTTTGTTCCCGGCATCTTTTTGCGGGCGCAGGATATGCTGAACAGCTATCTCCAGGACGCAGCGAATCATAACCCTGAACTGAAGAGCCGGTTCAGTGAATACATGGCGTCTTTGGAAAAAATCCCACAAGTTGGTACATTGCCTGATCCAACGGTTGCTTTCGGATACTTTATAATGCCTGTCGAAACAAGGGTAGGACCCCAGCGTGCGAGAATATCAGCAAGCCAGATGTTTCCCTGGTTTGGGACATTGGGAGCACGGAAAGATGTAGTTGCTGAGGAGGCTAAGTCGAAATACGAGGCTTTTCAGGAGGTGAAATCGAAATTGTTCTTTACGATTAAATCAGCATGGTACACCATCTATTTTACTGAAAAAGCAATCGATATCACACTCCACAACATACGGTTACTCCAAACCTTCAGGGAATTGTCCCTGATAAAAGTGAGATCGGGGCTTGCTTCGTCAGTGGATGTCCTGCGTGTAGATATGGAGATCGCTGACCTGGAGAACCAACTGTTGTTGCTGAAAGATAACCTGAGTACTCAGCAAATAACCTTTAATAATCTCCTGAATGTAGAGGATCAACGGGAAATAGTTCTTCCGGATACATTGTCTGAAGCAGGCTTCAGCCTATCGTTTGATGTGATGCTGGATAGTATCAGGAGAGGCAATCACCAGTTGATGGAGTTGGAGTTCATGAGTACATCCTATATGGAGCAGGAGCGGGCAGCAAAAAAGATGGGGGCTCCTGGGTTTAAGATTGGTGTCGATTACATTTTTGTAGGAAAAAGCAGCAATCCGGCGCTCAGCTCATCTGAGTCGGGGAGGGATGCCATACTTTTTCCAACGATTGGAATTACTCTTCCTTTATACAGGAATAAATACAAAGCGATGGTCAGGGAAGCGGTGCTGATGCAGGAAGCCACTGAGTATAAAAAAGTCAACAAAGTCAATGTACTTGAAACCACCTTTGCCAACGTTCAAAAAGAGTTTAACGACGCAGAGAGACGTATCCCATTCTACCGGAAACAATATGAACGCGCAGTAAAAACAATGAATATCCTTGAAACAGACTATGCGACGAGTGGAAGAAATTTTGAGGAGATACTCCGGGTCGAAAGGCAGCTGTTGAACTATCGCCTGGAGCTGGAAAAAGCACGGGCAGATAAAAGAGCGGCGATAGCGTTTGTTGGTTATTTAATGGGAAATTGAAAAATAAAAAAAGATAAGATAAGATGAAAACAGAAGAGAAAAATAAAACTAAGCCCCGGAAAAAGTTCAGGAAAAAAGAGATTCTGATGATTGCGGTTCCATTGATAGCAGGCTTGTTCTTTGGGTGGCTATTTTTCCATGGATCAGGTGGTGAAACATCTGTTTCAGCAATCCAGACCGTGCACAACCATGAGAGTGAAGAAGCCACTATCTGGACCTGCTCCATGCACCCGCAGATCCGGATGGATCACCCGGGATTATGCCCTATCTGCGCCATGGATCTCATTCCATTGGAGAATACATCACAGGATACTGAACTATATGGAGCCGATGAGATTCAGCTATCGGAATCTGCCATGAAACTGGCTGACGTTCAAACCATCCATGTCAACAGAACCTATCCGGATAAGCAGGTCTTATTATTGGGAAAGGTAACGGCTGATGAACGGAATATCACAGAGTTAACAGCAAGATTTGGTGGAAGAATTGAGAAGTTATTCGTCAACTTCACCGGCCAGAAAGTCCACAAAGGAGAGAAACTGGCTACGATCTATTCTCCCGACCTGGTCACAGCGCAAAGAGAGCTTCTTGAGACCCTGGAGTATAAATTGACTAATCCTGAATTTTACAATGCTACAAGAAACAAATTGAAACTCTGGGATCTGACCGAAGAGCAGATTACCGCTATTGAAGAACTCGGGGAGCCACAGAGTTTCTTTGATGTGCTTTCACCGATCTCAGGAACGGTTACCATGCGGCATGTAGCTCTCGGTGACTATGTAAAAGAGGGAAGTGCCTTGTTTCAGGTCATCGATCTTACGAAGGTATGGATCATGTTTGAAGCTTACGAGAGCGATCTGCCCTGGATTTCGTTAGGCGATAAGATAACCTATACAATCCAATCGATCCCTGGAAAACAATTCAAAGGAAGAATTGATTTTATCGAACCGTTTATCAACCCAAAAACCAGGGTATCCATGGTAAGGATCGAACAACGGAATCCCGGACTAAAATTAAAACCAGGGATGTTCGCTAACGGTGTCATCACCTCGCGAATTGCGGGAAACCAAAAGGATCTTGTGATACCGAAAACGGCAGTATTATGGACTGGAAAAAGGGCTGTTGTCTATGTGAAATCTCCTGGACGGGATCAGCCAACCTTTCAATACCGTGAAATCACACTTGGACCTGCAGCAGGCGACTTTTACGTTGTAGCAGAAGGGCTTAACGAGGGAGAAGAGATTGCTGTGAATGGTGTGTTTAAGATCGATGCTGCGGCACAACTGGCCGGAAAATCCAGCATGATGAATATGGCCCAGGGAGCTAACATGGAAGAGGTGAAGATTGCCTCCCCGGTTGTGTGCGGGATATGCAAGGAGACGATCGAAAAGGGATTGATGAAGGAAAGAGGGGTAAAACACGTCAATGTAGACCTAGATACCAAGCTTGTTACTGTGACTTTTAATTCTTCCCAAATTTCAACTGGTGCTATACGGCGAGCCATTTCAATGTTGGGTTATGATGCCGATGAGGTGCCGGCTGATAAAAGTGTTTATGAAAATCTTCCAGCTTGTTGTAAGGAGCAGTGAGAGGAGATGTAAGATTCAAGATTCACGGTTCAAGACTCAATGTTCAAGATTAAAAAATCCAACATCCAATATCAAACATCAAATATCTTTATTAACCTTTAAAACTAAAACAATGAAAACAAAATCAATGTTGTTAATCGCAGGACTGCTGTTTATCGGCATGACCTCACTGGTTGCCAAAGATGGCAAAACAGAGAAAATCACTGTGCACGGTAAATGCGGCATGTGCAAAAGCCGGATCGAAAAAGCGGCCAAATCAGTGGAAGGTGTGGCAAAGGCCTCATGGGATGCTGCGGAAAAGGTGTTGACTGTGAAATATGATGCAGGTACCACGACTGTTCTGGAGATCGAACAGGCTGTGGCCAAGGTCGGGCACGATACAGAAAATGTAAGAGCTGATGATAAAGTCTATGACAAATTACATGGATGCTGCAAATATGAACGTCCTGTCTCCAAAAAGAAAGTTGTGATAAAAGGACATGAAGGTCACAAACATTGACTATCCCAGGAATTTATAAGCATGTTGGAATAATCCTGATCACGGGTGTACTGTTTCTGCTGACTTCGACAATCGGTCCGGGTTTGCAGGGACAGTCTGTCCATGGTTTTGTCTATGAGCATAATGACCGGAATCAGCAAATTCCATTGGTTGGAGTGAATGTTTACTGGTTGGGGACAACCCAGGGAGCGTTTACTGATGCCGAAGGAAATTTTGTTCTCCCCGCTGGTGGAATTACCGATCACAGGTTGGTCTTCAGCTTGCTGGGATTTGGAAAAGACACCATAGCGGTTTCGACAGATCTTCAGTCTGTTGAACTCGAGATGCATCCTGATGAACTGCTGCTCGGAGAGGTGGAAGTTGTTGGAAGAATAGAGGATTCCTACCTTTCGAGACTCAATACGCAGTATACCCAGGTGATCACAGGAGGTGAACTGGACCGGGCAGCCTGTTGCAACCTGGCTGAGAGTTTTGAAACTAACGCTTCTGTGGATGTCTCTTACAGCGATGCTATTTCCGGAGCCCGGCAGATCCAGTTGCTTGGATTGTCTGGTTTATACAGCCAGATCATGGCGGAGAATGTTCCGTTGATATCCGGACTGGCTGCACCTTATGGCTTGAGCTACATCCCAGGGCCGTGGATGGAGTCGATCCAGATATCCAAAGGCTCCTCAACAGTGGCAAACGGGTATGAGTCTATCACCGGGCAGATCAATGTGGAATATAAAAAGCCGGAAGAGAGTGAAAAGCTGTTCCTGAATCTTTATGGGAACAGCAATCTGCGAGTCGAGCTGAATGGGAACGGAACCATCCGGATCAACGATAAACTCAGTACCATGTTACTGATACAAGGCAGCGACAGACGTCATAAATTTGATCGGAATGACGATGGTTTTATGGATCTGCCTCTCTCTACCACATTGACGGCTATGAACAGGTGGGACTTTATCAATCCCGGAAAATTCAGTTCAAGGTTTGCTGTCAAATACCTTTACGAAGACCGCAACGGTGGTCAGATGGCATTTAATCGCAAGTCATTTACCTTCGATACATCCGGGATCAGCAATAACACGAAGAAATATGGTATTGGAATTACGACCAATCGCTTGGAGATGTTCTGGAAGAATCGATTCTTGTTGGGTCAATTCGGAAACACATCCATGGACATCTCTTTCTCCGGGATAAATCATCAGCAGGATGGCTTTTACGGAATCAACAAGTACCATGGACATGAACAACGATTTCATGCAATGGCTGACATCTCTACAGGATTCAATGAGAATATGCACAAGATCTCAGCCGGTTTAAATTATTCCCTGGATAATTATTCAGAGAATTATACCCAGCACCAGCTTTCATATGAAAAGCCGTTATCATTTGGGATGATGAGTAATGGGCTCTTTCCATTAAAAGGCGATACATTAGTCAACTTCAACATGGACCGTACCGAGTGGGTGGCAGGAGCTTTCATAGAATATACGTTTGACCTCTGCCCTCTGTTTATCCTGATCGCCGGTGTTCGGGTGGATTATAACAATCTGTATGGAGTACTCTTCACCCCCAGGTTGCATCTCAGGCATCAGATCAATGAGTCGTTGATTATTCGGGGCTCGGTGGGGAAGGGCTACCGGACGGCGAATCTGCTGGCAGAAAACAGCAACCTGTTCGTGAGTCAGCGGATATGGCATATGAATGAATCCCTCGACCAAGAGGAGGCATGGAATTTTGGATTCAACCTCACCAAGGATTTCAATCTATTCAAGCGGGATGCGCAATTCGTGTTCGACATCTATCAGACAAGTTTCGTAAACCAGGTGATCGTTGATGTGGACAGTATCCCGACAGAGGTCTTTTTCTATAACCTTGATGGGAACTCATACGCGATCAGTTTACAAGCCCAGGTAACAGTCAGGCCGATAGAGGGATTCTTGGTAACGGCAGCCTTCCGTTTCAACGATGTAAAGGTGACCGAAGGCGGAAGGCTAAAAACCAAAGCCATGGTGAATGCCTATAAAGGACTTTTAACGTTATCATATAATACCCTTTCAGAGCTGTGGAATTTTGACCTGACTGGACAGTTGAACGGTTCTGCACGGCTGCCAGAATCCGATAAACTTCCTGAGGAGTTCAAGCAGTCATCTTATTCGCCGGCATGGTTTAATCTGATGGCTCAGGTCTCCCGAAAAATCAATAAGTTTGAGATATATGTGGGAGGAGAAAACCTGACCAATTTCCGGCAACCGGATCCGATCCGGCAGTATGAAGCACCCTATCGTCCCTATTTCGATGGTTCTATGGTTTGGGGACCGATGACCGGAATCTCGGTTTACGCGGGTGTTAGATTTACGATTAAATAAAGGTGCTAGATCGGATTATACGATATTAGGGAATATAATAATTATACGGATTATCCCTAATATATCTTCGAATAGCTTCCAGCTCTTTTTCATTCCTGATTATTCTATCGTAATAGTTTCTTTGCCAGGTAGTACGCCCACATTCCCCGGAAATTTGATTTATTCGTTTTGTTGTTTGCGTTTTGAATTGGGCTATGATTGCACCAATCGAACAGGATTTTGGCCCCCGAGGACGGTCTGTCTGGCCGACCGATATTGTAGGGGCGACCGGTATTGTAGGGGCGACCGGCCCGGTCGCCCCTACAATACCGGTCGCCCCTACTGATGTTCCATTCCCCGGCCCGGTCGCCCCTACAACAACGGATGATCTTGGGAATAATGTAATGATCCCGTGAAAATGGTCAGGCATTACGACGAATTCATCCAATTTCACATTGCATCGGATAATTGGTGTTTTCAACCATTCATCTTGTACAATTTCGCCAAATTCATTCAGAGTAATCTTCCCATTTGTTTTCGCGCCAAACATGTTCTTACATCCCTGACAAGTGACAATTGTAATGAAATACATCCCAGGCCGGGTATAGTTGTACCCACTTAAACGGATAGATTTTCGATGATGAATTTCCGGATTAAATTTTCTGATAAAATACATCTGATATTTTATCCTTAATCCGATTTCCTATGAAAAGGTTATATGTTATGTGTGAAAAAAATCCTTGATTGATACATTTGACCTGAAAAACATAAACGACGAATATGTCGAATGCCATATTTGTTTCGAAAAAAAGGTTATGGTAATTGGATACATTGGTGGGAGTGAATGACAATGTAAGGGCGACCGGTCCGGTTGCCCCTACAAATATTCCGTTTTCCGGCCGCCCCCTACAAATATTCCGTTTCCCGGTCGCCCCTACAAATGTTTCGTCCTTCGTCCTTCAATCCTCAGCGCTTTACTTCCGTGTTTTTCTCCTCGGTTTATTCTTTGCCTTTTTTGCGGCTTTTCCTCTTACCACAGCCTGCGCTGCAGCTAACCTTGCGATGGGTACGCGGAATGGGGAGCAGCTCACGTAGTTGAATCGTTGCCTGTAGCAGAACTCGACGGATGCTGGTTCGCCACCGTGCTCGCCGCAGATACCGATCTTCAGGTCGGGGCGGGTCTTCCGCCCTTTTTTTACCGCGATCTTGATTAGTTCGCCAACCCCTTTGAAGTCGATAACCTGGAACGGATCAACAGGCAGAATCTGTTTCTCCAGGTAGTCGGGGAGGAATCCGCCAATATCATCACGAGAAAAACCAAAGCTCATCTGGGTGAGGTCATTCGTTCCAAATGAGAAGAACTGGGCTGTACGGGCGATCTGATCAGCCGTAAGACATGCTCTTGGGATCTCAATCATCGTGCCTACAAGGTGAGGGATCTCTTCGATGTTGAATTTATCACATACCTGTTTGTAGACATTCTCAATGATCTCAAACTGGTCCTTGAGTTCATTTTCGGCACATGTTACCGGGATCATGATCTCCGGGAAAGGACACTTCTTCTCCTGCAGTAATTCTGCTGTGGCTTCAAAAATAGCTCTCACCTGCATCTCTGTGATCTCGGGATAAGTAACGCCCAGTCTCACACCACGATGGCCCATCATCGGATTGCTTTCACTCAATGCTTCGGCCCTGCGATGGAACTCGGTACCCGAGATGCCCAGGCTTTCAGCCAGCTGTTTCTGTCCATCCTCACTATGCGGGATAAACTCATGCAGTGGCGGATCAAGGGTGCGGATGGTTACAGGGTATCCGTCCATCGCTTTCATGGTCCCTTTCATATCTTCTTTCACATAAGGGAAGAGTTGATCAAGTGCAGTGCGGCGCTCCTCGATCGTTTTGGAGGCGATCATCTTCCTCAACAGGAAGAGTGGTTTCTCAGCATCCTTTCCGTAGAACATATGCTCTGTCCTGAAGAGACCGATCCCTTCGGCGCCAAATTCCCGTGCTTTGGATGCATCTTCGGGAGTGTCTGCATTAGTGCGGATCTGCATAGTACGGATGCTATCACAAAGTTTCATGAATCCTTGAAAGTTGGGATTCTCTTCGGCTGCTTTGATCATCGGCATATCCCCCACGTAAATGTATCCCTTCGATCCATTGAGGGAGATGAAATCACCTTCTTTCAGTGTTTTGTCGTTGATGGTCAGTGTTTTCCTGTCTGCTTCGATCTTCAGTCCGCCGGCTCCAACTATACAACATTTTCCCCAGCCTCGGGCAACAAGAGCAGCATGACTCGTCATTCCGCCACGGGCAGTCAGGATTGCTACGGCAGCACGCATCCCTTCAATATCTTCAGGATTGGTCTCCTCTCTGACAAGGATGACTTGTTTGCCTTTTTTCTCCCACTCCACAGCAGCCTCAGAGGTGAAGACAATCTGCCCGGTAGCTCCTCCAGGTCCGGCAGGCAGGCCTTTGGCCACGGGCTTGGTAGCGGTTTCAGCAGCAGGATCAAGAATCGGGTGAAGAAGTTCATCGAGCTGACTTGGTTCCACACGCATCACGGCCTCTTCTATAGAGATCAATTTCTCGTTGTACATGTCGAGTGCCATCTTTACAGCAGCCGGACCATTCCGTTTCCCTACACGACACTGAAGCATATAGAGATCTCCATCCTGGATCGTGAATTCGATATCGAGCATGTTCCGATAATGCTTCTCGAGATTGACCTGGATCTTGTTTAGCTCTTTGTATACTTTCGACATGGCTGTTTCAAGTGACTCGAGATGTGACGTGTGTTCGTCTTTTCCGATTTCATTGATCGGATTTGGTGTCCGGATCCCGGCAACTACATCTTCTCCCTGAGCATTGGCAAGCCATTCACCGTAAAAGTAATTTTCGCCGGTAGCTGGATTGCGTGTAAAGGCTACACCGGTGGCAGAACTTTCGCCCATGTTTCCAAAAACCATCGATTGTACGTTAACAGCAGTACCCCAATCGTCGGGAATCCCTTCAATCCGGCGGTATGCAATCGCACGTTTTCCGTTCCAGCTCTTGAATACCGCACTGATAGCGCCCCATAACTGTTCCATCGGATCTTCCGGAAAAGGCTTTCCCAGTATCTCTTGAATCTTTTTCTTATAGATATCAATCAGCTTTTTCAGGTCATCAGCCGTCAGCTGTGTGTCAGACATGTACCCGTTCTCTTCTTTCATCTTGTGAAGTTCGTGCTCAAGCTGAACACGAATACCGATTCCGTTTTTAGGTTCGATACCGGCAGCTTTCTCCATCACTACATCAGAATACATCTGGATCAACCGACGTTGCGAATCATAGATAAAGCGCGGATTGTTCGTTTTCCTGATAAAACCTTCCCTCGTGATGTCGTTCAGGCCGACATTCAAGACTGTCTCCATCATCCCAGGCATCGAAGCGCGGGCACCGGAACGGACAGAAACCAATAAAGGATTCTCTTTGTCACCAAAAGTGGCTCCCATCTCTTTCTCAGTCTTCTTCATTTCTTCTACAACCTGCTTTTTCAGCTCTGGGGGGTACTGGTTGTTATGATCGTCAAAATATGTACAAACTTCAGTTGTGATCGTAAACCCAGCAGGTACCGGAAGCCCTATATTAACCATCTCAGCGAGGTTTGCACCCTTCCCACCAAGGAGGTTTTTCATCTTCGCTGTACCGTCTGCTTTCTTGCCTCCAAAAAAGTATACATATTTCTTTTCTTTCACTTTTTCTGTCATAATAATTCTATTTATCGGGTCTGTTAAGTGCGCAAAAATACGAAAAAAATCGGGGGAGAGGATTTGCCTAATCTGCTATCTTTGTTGGATGCAATTAACTATACGCCCTGAAACGAAACAGGACTATTCTGCTATCAAGAAAGTCAATGACCTTGCATTTAAGCAGGAAAATGAAGGAACCCTGATCGAAAAACTGAGAATAAATCCGGAATATATTCCGGAATTATCTCTTGTAGCAGAGATTGATGGTGCCGTCAGAGGCCATATCCTCTTTTTTCCGCTTCACGTCAATACAGATAAAGGGGGCTATCAAACCATCTCCCTGGCTCCTATGGCTGTATATCCTGATTGGCAACGAAAAGGAATTGGCGGGCAGTTGATCAGGGAGGGATTGTTGAAAGTAGAGGAGCTGGGGCACAAATCCGTAGTGGTAGTGGGTCATCCTGAATACTACCCGCGATTTGGATTCCGTAGAGCTAGTGAATGGAATGTGAAGGTTCCTTTTCCATGCCCCGATGAAGCACTGATGGCTATCGAGTTTGAAAAAGGAAACCTGAAACCGGGAGTAATTAAGTTTACGCCGGAGTATTTTGATGCACTCTGAGAAGGGCCAAGGTTCAAGTCTCAAAACTCAAGGACTTCGATTAAGTAATACTTCCCTACATCTCTAATTCTCCTTCGTTCTACGTCCCACGTCTCACGTTTCACGAATCAAAATGCATAACCTTAGTCAGCGAATTCGTCGGCTATCAATGTTCCGAGATTCCGGGGGATAAAGAAATGTTCGATGGGTTGAACATAGATAGCCAGTGATGAGAATGGGATTTGCTTGATCGGTTTCTCTATGTTGAAAATCGTCAGGTAATCGCTAGATGCAATGATCTCTGCTCGCTTGTTGGATTTTCCTGCAGGCCGGATGATCAATCGGGCTTCTGTCTCAACCGGATTGACGATTTCCCAGTTTAGCCCCTGAAGTGCTACTGAATCGACACAAAAGTAGGTAGAGGAGAGGGAGTCGAGGTTGGGTAAATCAAGGATCTCTGTCAGGTATTCATGAAGTTCTGTGTTTTTGGTTACACCCGACGGACGGTAATTTGCCGGATGATATGCGGCAAGGAAAACATCTTCTCCGGTATGGCCATGGGTTGTAAACCCTATGTATGTATCCTTGTTGATGAATCCGGCAACCGTTACCGGCATGAGGTACTTATTGGTTGAGTTCATAGCGTCGATCACTTGCTGAACCTCATCATCGGTGAGTCGGATCCCTGTGTTTGAGTAAAAGATTTCCCCGGCTTCAGAGGGATTCGTTCTGATGAGTCCAGAGATCCCTTCTTCTGTCATCTTACATTCCCGAAGTGGTTGGATCAGGTCGTTGATCGGAAGCACATCATACGTTCGGTCTGACCGGCTATTTCCGAGGCTTATGCCGCTGTTCCCATGATCTGGAACAACAACAACAGCTGTATAGCCATCGCGGTTGGCAAATTCCATGGCTTCTTTTACAGCATAGTCGAAGGCAAGGAATTCGGTGATCACCCCAACCGGATCATTGACGTGAGCTGACCAGTCGATCTTGCTTCCCTCAACCATCAGAAAGAATCCGTTAGGATTGGTCGACAGGATCTTGATGGCTTTACGTGTCATTTCTGCCAGGGAGGGGACTTTTTCAGGATCTCTGTCAAGGTCGTTGGGGAGGTAGTTATCCGTAAACAAACCATAGACCAGTGTGTCGGCAGGCGTCAGTGCGTCAAATTGCTCAACGGTGGTAACCAAGTGATAGTTTCGGGAACGAAGTGTCGAGAACAGATCCAGGTCATCTTTCCGTTTATCCGGATCGAGGTATTGCAAACCGCCGCCAAACACCACATTCAATTTGTTGTACACCATTTGGATAGCGATCGCTTCTTTGTTGTCCCGATCAGGTGTGTGAGCAGCAAAACCGGCAGGTGTAGCATGAGTAAATTGTGAAGTCATCACGACACCGGTAGATTTGCCCTGAAGCTTTGCTGCTTCCAGGATTGTAAAGAGAGGGTGATAGGCACGATCCGGATTTACCTTGATTAGATCTCTCTCTCCAGACGATATAGGATAAGTTGCTACAAAGCCTGTATTGGACAGGTAGCCGGTTGCATATGTGCTTCCGGTAGGAGCGGAATCGCCGATAGGGGAGTCGGAATTATAGGTGGAGACCATCCCGCAGATATGTGGATCGATCGCTAACCGGCAGTTGTCGGCAGCACATGTGCCGTATTTATACCAACGTGCAATCGAAAGGATTTCGCTGCTGGTTCCGTCCGGGATCATAAGGATCACGTTCTTTACCTTAACCTGGGCAAAAATTGACGAGGAAAGTACAATGATAATAGCTGTAATGGAGAGTTTTCGTTTCATGGCAGAGAAAATTTTAGCTAAATTACAAAGAAGCTGAAAACTCATTGTAAAATTATCATGTGACAGTTATCCATAATTAGATAAGATTGCGTATATTTACAAAAAACAGATGCTATGAAGAAACATTACAAAATTTACATTCCGGTCGTAGCAGTGGCATTCGTCTTCCTGATGGCGAGTTTCGGAGGAGGGGATGGCTTAAAGAATGATGCTGGAGCTCCCCCGGGTTACACAAACTCACCTGGCGATGGGCAGAATTGCACTCACTGTATGGGAGGGACAGCCGTTCCTGTTGCCGATTGGATAACCTCTGATATTCCTTTAACGGGTTATGTCCCCGGTATAACTTATAACATCCTGGTTACTGTAACCGGGAATGGGGACAAGGGTTTTGAACTCTCTCCTCAGAACCTGGACGGTTATCTTCTCGGAACTCTGATTTCAGGAATGGAAAACAAACTTGTTGGTTCGGGCAAATACGTAACTCATAAGCTTGCATCTTCGGAGAACCCGACGAGCTGGTTATTTCAATGGACTGCGCCGGAGCCCGGAGTGGGAGCCATCACATTCTATGCATGCGCTGTTGTTGGTATGCTAAACACCAAAACCACGACGATGATTGCTCCACAAAATACGTTAGGGATAAATGATCAACAAACCATTCCTGTCAGGATCTATCCTAATCCGGTGGTTGACAAGTTAACTGTTTCATTCTCGCCCAATCGTGCAGAATCGGTTAAACTGGAGTTACTTTCAATCAATGGCAAAATGATCTCCAATTTATTCCAGGGAGCCGGTTTTGCCGGAGAACAATCCATGGTATTTCCAATCGATCTGGAGTCAGGGATCTATTTATTGAGGATCCAGATAGCCGGAGAGAGTCAGGTCAGGAAGGTGATTGTGTTGTAATAGTATCAAGTTATCAATGCATCAATGCGGGAATGTAGGAACTAGTCTTTTATAAACTTCATTCTGATGACGTTATTGCTCGTAGAAAACCTGATTAGATAAATCCCCTTTGCCAGATTGGTAACCGGAATAGTGTTTACTCCTTCCAATAAATTGTAAATCCCTATAATACTTCCCCGGATATCAGATATTAATAGCTCGCCGTCGGTTTCGCTTTTCAATTTAATGAAAGATGATGCGGGGTTGGGGTAGAGTATCAATTCTGAACCAGCGAGGTTTTCTTCCATTCCGACATAGGTGATTTCGAACGTTTGTTCCGGTGCAAATTCAGATCCACAGAGTGAGTGATCCAACGTTTGCACACTCCAGTGATAGGTGCCGGCAGGCAGGTCTTTGATTATCCATCCGGTGTTCTGGTTGGTGTTGCCGACTGCATAAGCCTTGACGAATCCGGTTGTTGCATTCGCCAGGGGAGCAAATATATCGAAGAAAGCTGGTGCATGATTGCCCAGGTAAAGGTTGTAGGTCAGGGCAGCTGAAGGGGTGTTATCATCATCGGCGGGTGACCAGGTGAATGTGACGTCGTTGAGGTCGATTTCTACCAACAGGTTCTCAGGCTCTCCTGGCGGATCATTTGGGCCGTAGGTATTCGATCCCCAGCTGTTTCTGAAAATTTGTGTTACCGGAAGTCCGGTTGTCATCTCGG
>JACKQG010002096.1_pt1 | contig 22000 bp, 28 predicted proteins | sample 8237621 | NCBI WGS metagenome assembly JACKQG01 (sample SAMN15677084, study PRJNA649215) | marine metagenome | biome: marine; feature: Black Sea; material: saline water; isolation source: suspended particulate matter (SPM) from the Black Sea western gyre | collected 2013-06-09/2013-06-10 | depth... | reverse complement strand
CCATCATAGCGGAAAGCCCATAAATTATCATCGATTAAAAAAACTGTGCCATCTGATGAGATCACAACTCCTCTAGCTTTACCGCCATTATTTATTTGACCTGTGCTGGTAAAAGAATTCCCGTTATATTTGTAAGCTCGCAAGCCGCCAAAACCGTTGGCTAAAAAAATAGTTCCGTCATTACTAACCCCTACATCCCAGGCAAAGCCATAATGTATGTTACGTGCGGTATTGGTAAATTGATAGGGCAGTTGTGCATAACTTACTGTGTTCAGACAAAACAGCGTCATAATAAATGTTAAAATGGATTTTAGCATAATTTCCTTCTTGTTATTTTGTTAAATGTGATTTTTATTTAGCAAAGCACATAACATCTTAAGGACTCGTTTTGCTCTCTTCACCTGTTTAAACATTGGGAACCAAACCACTATTAATATCTTTGTAAATATCTTTTAAGTTTTCTTTTAAGTCACTCAAAGTTAAACCTTGAGTCAAAAAATCAGGATGTTCTTGTAAATAACCTAACCAAAAACCATCATGTACCTGCCAATAGAAAAAACCTTTTGTGTTCATAATTATTTTTGCCATCCCAATTCCTGCCGAATTTCTGAAAATATTTTTTCTCCAGGGATACCTTTTGTTATTCCCTTTTTATACCTATCATACCTCTTTTCAGCCTCAATTATCCAGGATTCATCAATGTCTGTTATTGGTAAATTTTCAAGGCTATTGATAAGAGACTGAATAAGAATCTCTTTTTCGTTTGGAGAAAGAGATAATGCTTTATCTTTGATATTTTTTAATTGAAGGGACATTGTTTAAATCATCTCCTTTATTTGATTTGTTAGACAAGATGCCATCTTGTCCTACTTTGTTGCTTCAGCAATCGCAGCCTGCCCCAGCGAAATCCCCCCATCATTCGTCGGAACAATCTCATGGGAATATACTAAAAAATTCTCTTTTTTCAAAGCATTTTGTAAGCCAGTGAGTAGGGTAATGTTTTGAAAAACACCACCGCTTAAAACGACCCTGTTGCGTCCTGTTTCCTTTTTTAATTTTTGACAAAGTTCAGTAAATAACTTAACCAGCGTCAAATGGAATTTATAGCTTATTTGTTCCGGGGATTTGCCATGAATTAAATCATCAACCAGGTTTTTGATTAAAACTGAGGTGGCAATTTGGTATATTCCGTTTTTTTTACTCCATTCGAAATTATAAATATTTTCGGATTGGTTCTCAATTGCCCATTGTTCCAACATAATGGCAGGTTGTCCTTCGTAAGTTGCATAATCACATATTCCGAGCAAAGCGGAAACGCCGTCAAAAAGTCTTCCCATGCTGGATGTCTCAGGGGAATTAAAACCTTTTTTGATCATTTGCAGAATAAATTCAATTTTCTTTTTTCCAATTTTTTGGAATAATGGCAAATCCAGGTTTAAAAAATCTTCGCCATATATTTTGTGCAAATAACTCACTGCCATTCGCCATGGCTCTTTTATGGCTGCATCACCTCCTGGCATTGCTGTGTATTCGAGATGAGCCAACCGGGTGAAGTCCGCTCCTTCAACCAAAAGCACTTCACCACCCCATATTTTACCGTCAGCGCCGTAACCGGTTCCGTCGAAAGATAAACCGATTACAGGACCATCCAACCCATGTTCAGCCATACAGCTCATAATATGGGCATGGTGGTGCTGCACGCCGACTTTGTTTACATTTTCTAATTCCATTGCAAATTGTGTGCAGATGTAATTTGGATGGAGATCATGCGCTACAATTTCGGGTTTAATATCAAATAGTTTTTGCAAGTGGTCAACCGTTTGTTTGAAAAATTTGTAGCTATCTTCAGTTTTTAAATCACCGACATGCTGACTGATGATAGCATTTTTTCCTTTGGTGAGACATATTGTATTCTTTAATTCAGCGCCACAGGCAAGTATCTGTAGGAAATTTATTTTTAGGAAAACAGGCAATGGAGCAAACCCGCGAGCCCGGCGATTAATAGTATTTTGGGTTTTTATCCTGCGAACAATAGAATCATCACTGCGAAGATAAATGTCGCGATTGTGGATTAAGAAATAGTCTGCGATATTTCCCAAATGTTCAAATGCATCTTCATTATTTATTACAATGGGCTCTTCGCTTAAATTTCCGCTGGTCATAACCAGGGCTAAAAAATTATTTTCCAAAAGCAAATAGTGGAGCGGTGTGTAAGGCAGCATTACGCCGAAATATTTATTTTTTGGGGCAACATCGGCGGCTAAATTATTTTGGGCTTTCTTTTCGAGTAAAACTATGGGACGTTGCGGAGAAATCAGTAAATCGAGTTCTTCTTTGGAGATATTAGCGTATTGCTTAATTAAATCCACAGTGCGTGACATTACAGCAAGCGGTTTTTCTTCCCGATTTTTTCGCTGCCGAAGCTTAAGCACAGCTTCGTTGTTTTGTGCATCAACCGCCAGATGAAATCCACCCAGTCCTTTGATAGCCACAACAAATCCATCTTTCAGCAACTCTGCCGTTTTCAAAATCGGGTCATCTGTGGGGATTAATTTACGTTTTGAATCGAATAGTGTTACTTCAGGGCCACAAACCTGGCAAGCGTTCGGTTGGGCATGGAATCTCCGATTTGTCGGATCGCTGTATTCCTGAAGACAGTTTTCGCACATTTGAAAAACGTTCATCGATGTTTGCGGTCGATCATAGGGAACATCTTTGATGATTGTGTAGCGAGGTCCGCAATTTGTGCAGTTGATGAATGGATATCGAAAACGTCTGTCGTTTGCATCGTTCATTTCTTTCAGGCAGTCATCACAGACACAGATGTCAGGGGGAATCAAAGTTACTTTGCTTTCTTGAGAGCGGCTTTCCTTAATTTGGAAATCTTTGAAATTTTTTGGAGGGAGGGAAAATTGCTCAATTGAAGTTATTTGAGCGAGCGGTAAATTGTTGTTTTCCAACTCCGAAAAGAATTGTTCAATCAGATTCAATTCACCTTCGACTTCAATCTCCACGCCAGTGCTGGTATTTTGAATATATCCATTTAGTTTGTGTTTTTTAGCCAGGTTATAAACAAACGGTCTGAATCCAATACCCTGGACAATCCCTTTGACAAGTGCTTTATTTCTATGCGTCATTTTTCGCTATAATTTTTCCCCTTAACCAATTGATCCAGTTTTCCAGACCTTGCTGTGTTTTGCCGGACACTTCAAATATATTTAGATTGGGATTGATCTTTGATGATTCACTGCGGATTTTTTCAACGCTGCAATCAATATATGGAAGCAAATCGATTTTATTGATCAGAAGAACGCTGGATTCATGGAACATTAGGGGATATTTCAGTGGTTTATCGTCACCTTCGGGGATGCTCAACAGCATCACTTTGTAATCTTCACCCATTTGAAATTCAGCGGGACAAACCAGGTTGCCAACATTTTCAACGATGAGCAAATCTATTTCATTAAAATTAAACTGGTCAAAAGTCTCCCGGATCATATTTCCATCGATATGACAAGCGCCGCCAGTATTAATTTGCACTGCCTGAACGCCGGTGGCGGCGATTTTGTCAGCATCATAAGTTGATTGAATATCACCTTCAATGACTGCAATTTTATATTCGTTTTTTAATGCTTTTATTGTGCTTTCGATTAAAGTTGTTTTTCCTGCCCCTGGAGAACTCATAATATTGATTACCAGCACTCCTTTTTCATCGAAAATTTTTTTGTTCAAATCAGCAATCCGGTCATTGGCTTCTAAAATATTTTTTACGACTGAAACTTTCATTTAGTTTTGCTCCTTGAAATAGTTAAATTATAAAAAAATATCGCTCATAAGCATCATGTCTGCCAATCCAAAACCACGTTACAGTGTCACTCTCAAGTGTACCAAGAGCTCGGTAGCTAAGAGTAACTCTTACAGACCAAATTTTTTCTTTAGAATTTATGCATTTGAATTTTAATGATGGGTGGTTGGGATTTTGAAGCCACAGTTTAAAGGCTTTTTTTGCTTTTATTCTAATACGTTGTTCGAGAGAATTATATGCATCCCAAAATGAAGGTAGCGTTTCTGATTTCATAATTTATTAATATCCATTGGTTTTGCTTTGCCCTGGGCTATTTCTCTTTTTGCTTGCTGTGCTGCTTTAACAAGACTTTTTTGTGACTTATTAAATAAATAATCCCAATGGATATCATCGTACAATTCTTCGATATAATTCCTTAATTGTTCAGCAACCTTGCTTTGAGCAGATTCAGGCAAAGACTCCATCATTTTTACGACTGTATTAATTGTATCTGACATAATATCTACCGCCTTTCTAAATTGTCAACGATAGTTAAATATAATAATTTTCACTTATAATTGCAACCAGAAAATCTAACTGCTATTTTTTGATGTTCTTAAAAAAAATAATTCCGAATCGTTTCTACGATCCTTCAAATTCCTTAATCTCCAGCTCTTTCCCGGAAATTATTTCAACACAATTATTCTTACAACTCGGGCAATTTTCTAACCAGTTTTTTAGAATGAACTCATTATTGCAGTGAAAACAATGTCCTTTTATTGGTACATTTTCAATGATCAACTCCGCTCCTTCAACTGGTGTATTTTGGCTGACACATTCAAATCCAAAATGCAGAGCTTCAGGAACGACCTGCCTCATTTCACCAATGCGTAAAGAAATGCTTTCGACTTTTTTGATGTTATGTTTAGGTAATTCGGCAAGGACAATTTCGACGATGTTTTCTATTATGGATAATTCGTGCATTAGGCTAATCTTTTTCTGAATGGCTTGATTTCTTTTTTTAACGGATCCAAAATAAAACCCAATGCTTCCAAAGTGAGAACACCCAAGAGTTTGCTGTCCCCTTTTTCTCCGAAAACAACAGGCGCTGATCCTTTCTTTTCTTTATATTCAAAAAAAGCATCCCCTACTTTGCGGTTAATGACATTGCCATCTGCCATTTCAAATTCTTCTTCACTATGTGCCCGAATTCCCAACTCATTTAAATCTTCTTCGGGGATTACCGTATAAATCGCCCCGGAATCAACTAACAGTCTTTCTTCCATCAGCTTTTTTGATTCCGAAGATTTTTTTACTTTCATTGTTACATGTGTGAAACCCATGAGTTATACTCCATAAAAATATTATTTATTATTTTCCTTATTACTAAATTACCCTTCAGGGCATTTTTTTTGAATTTAGATTTTTTTGCCCAAAGTGCAAAAAGTTAACAGTTTAGATACTAACCATTAACCTCTCTTTTCAAAAACTCATCAACTTCCTCCAAAACCAACTCAATCACCCTGGGAATTTTTGCTTTAACATCACTGGTTAATTCCATGCTGGTGGAAATTGATTTTGGCTCAACACCAAAAACAGTTGTTTCCGGGGTTTTGCCAACGAGTTCTGAAAGATGAATCACTTCCAAAATACTGATTTGATGAACAGAAGTTTTGAATTTATCAGAGCATGAAGGCGCATCTTCTATATCAAATTTATAAATTGTGCCTGGTTTGCTGCCACCTCTCACACAATCGATTAGAATTAATCTATCTGCTTCGACAATAACATTGATCAAACTGAATCCATCTGTGCCACCGTCCATTACCTCTACCTCTGGTGGAAGCTCTTTTTTACTCAACTCTTTTACTGTGTGAATGCCAATGCCTTCGTCGGACAGCAATTCATTACCGACCCCTAAAATTAAGACTTTCTTTTGTTCCGCATTTTTATTTTGCATAAAATTTTCGCTATTTTGATCTTTGAATATTTAAATATATTTCTGTATTTTCGTTATAAAAGAAGCCCCCTCTAATTTAAAAGGGGGCTCTTATGAGACTTCGTTAGTTATTCAAATTATTTCTGAAAATGATCCTACTCAACAACGAACTTTTTCATCTCGTTTGTCTGCGGATCAATTATATGAATGGCACAGGCTAAACATGGATCAAAAGAACGAATGATTCTGACAATGTTGATTGGGTTGTCAGAATCGGGTACCGGGCAGCCAATCAATGATTCTTCGTATTGACCACGAATTTTTTGATCGCATCTTGGCGAGGCATTCCATGTTGTGGGAACAACCATTTGGTAATTTTCAATCTTTTTATTTTTGATTTTTATCCAATGACCCAATGCGCCGCGTGGAGGTTCATAAAATCCTGCTCCCTGACCACTTTCAGGAATTTCCCAATTTTTTGTGTCATGAATTTTGAAACCAGGTTTTACCATTTCAGCGATTAGTTGGTCGATCCATTTATAACATGCATCAACAACCAGTTTGGTTTCAATTGCGCGGCAGGCATGACGCGCCACAGCGCCAGGTTTAACGCCTTTGCCAACTAAACTTAACAGCGTTGGATCTTTAGCAACTAACATTCTGGATAATGGGCCAACCTCCATTGAATGTCCATCATAACGAGGCGCTTTTACAAAAGTGTAAGCGCCTTCTTTATCAAGATCAAAGGTCGTTTTGCCTTCATACGGATGCAGCGGTTCATTGCCTTTGTACCAGGCATAAGTTGCTGCTTCGGTTATTTTCTCCGGATCAAAAGGATCAACTTTTAAATTTGCCGGATCCAGACCAATAATCACACCAGCCGGGAAAAGCAGATCTTTTTTAGGCGGCTTCTTTTGAAGCGCGCCATAAGATATGTAATTCAAATGACCGGCGCCCAAACCCATCTTTGCTAATGGCATCAACGGGCCTGTTCCAAATGCCACAACATCAGGAAAGTAAACTTCATCCACAAACTTTGCTTGTTCATCGAGCATAGTTTTAAATTTTAAAACCTGGTTAAGGTCTGGCAATTGGGTAAATCCACCGGCTACGATACTCTGATAGTGCGGTTGTCTCCCACCAAAAATCGCGCCCATGTTTCTGGCTTTGGCTTGCATCGACAGCGCATCGATATAATGTTTGACTGCGGAGATAACAATATCAGGATCGTTTACAGAGAAATCATCCGGTTTATATCGAGGTGTAAGTGGATAAGTATCTTTTGATTTAACTAAACCAATGATTTTATCTTTTACAGCAAGTAGTTCTTTATCTTTCCCTGTGTAATTTGCTATTGCCATTATGTCTAGATAATCCAAAGCAGTTAGATGATAAAAATGAAGCACATGATCATAGATGTATTCAGCGCCCATAATCAAATTTCTTAGCAGCGTACCACCAACAGGAGTGGTAGCGCCAAAAGCATCATCTAATGCATAACAAGAACACAACTGATGCACACTATAACAAACACCACATAATCGCGAAGTTACATAAGATGCGTCTCTTGGATCTTTACCCCGGAGAAGTTGTTCAATACCACGAGCCATAGTGCCTGAACTCCAGGCATCAACAACAACACCATTCTCAATTTCAACATCTATTTTGAGATGACCTTCAATTCTGGTTACGGGATCAACAGTTATTCTCTTACCCATTTATTTCACCTCCTTCCGTTTTTTTGCACGTAGTTTTGCTTCCTCTTTTAATTTTTCTGCCACACCGGTCGGATCAGAATAGAGTGGACTCATTCCTGCGTAGAATGTAGGCTCGGCACATCCGCGACAGCCGGCGCCACAGTCAATACAGAAATTCAATCCATCGTTCCATCTTCTCACAGCACAATCCGAGTAGGTATTGGGACCTTTACATCCTTTTGCGAGCAGGCACCAGTTTTTCTGTTTAGGATCGTTCCAATCTTCCAATAGCATTCCTTCTTCGAAGTAACCGCGGCGGCGGCAGGTGTCATGGATCAATTCGCCAAAATACATTTTTGGACGACCATGTTCATCTAATGGCGGTGCTTTCTTGGTTGTTAGAAAATAAACTATCGTTCCCACCAAATGATCAACATGTACAGGACAAGTGGAAATATTGATAACCGGTTTATTTTTTATAACATCTTTTACTCCAACAGCTCGAGTTGGGCCAGCAGCAGGAATACCACCAAATGAAGCACAAGCGCCCACTGCAATGATCGCAGCTGCTCTTCTTGCACATTCCTTCAAAATATCCTCAAAAGGACGACCACCGATCATACAGTACTTTTTACTCGCTTTAGGAATCGATCCTTCAACGACAAGCACATAGCCGCCTTTTCTAACGGTATGATGAAGTGCATCTTCAGACTGGTATCCTGAGGCAGCCATGATTGTTTCGTGATACCTGACTGAAAGCGTGTCCAATATTAATGAAGCAGCAGGTGGATTTAATGAGCTGGCGAAGGATGTTGTGCAGCCAGCGCAATCCTGTCCTTCAAGCCAAATTACAGGGGGCTTTTTTGAGGCGGAGGCAGCAATTGCTTCACCAACTTTGGTCACCACATCAGCTTGTGATAATCCCAAAGCAGCGGCTGTAATTGCGCTGTACTTCAAAAAATCTCTCCGATTTAATTCTCCAAATTGTGAACTCAATTTGACCTCCTCAAATAAATTATTAATTTTTTATATTTTTTATTATTTTTTTAATCATCAGCTTTTGATGGTTTTAATCTTTCTTCATTCACATGACATTTTTTACATGCTTTTGGTTTTCCTATCGTTTCATGACATAATCTACATTTTCCATGAACTCCTGTGCCGGTTAAAACTTCTGCGGTTACAGGCATTTCTTCTGTTTGATAATGACAGGTAACACAGTCCCACTTTTTATGACAATCAGCACAATTCACATTTTTCTTATCGGTATGTTGTTTGTGGAAAAATGTGACGTAGGGGCCGGTAAACATTCTATTGAGGAAAACTTTTTTCTCCGGCGATTTTGTCTCTTTAAATGTTGGCAGCAGCTTGCCCATCTTTTCCGCCACTTCTTTGTCTTTTGAAACATGACAAAGTTCGCAATTTGTATTGTTGCTCCATTGCGCATGGCAGGTCAAACAGCGGCGATGGTAGGCTGCTTTTAGACCAACAAGTTCAATATCCGGACGTATTTCATAAGGACTGTGACAATCCTTACAGGCAGGATTATTATCGCTCGGAGGGGCATAATGATGACATTCGGCACAGTCGAAAGTTGTGGATGCCATGTGTAAATGCTTTTTATGGGGAAATTTTGTTGGTCCGTATAAATCTTCAAGCACATCAATAACAACAGTATCCGGGGGTTGTTTTTGTGGTGTCAACTTTTCACCCTTACCCAGAAAAACCTTGGCGCCCAGTTTTAAGCAAGGATTTTCCTTGGATGGGATAGCACACTCATGACAGGCTGAACAATTTAATCCTTTTATCCTGGAATGCGATTCCCTGGGTTTCTGTCCATGTACATTCATCACAATTGATAAACAGAACATGAAGATTAAAATTGAAGTGAACAGGTTTTTTGACATCTTCGTTCTCCTTAATATATTACAAAATTGGACTTCTGATTTAGAATGACCAAGATTAGAAAAACTCTACAAACAACTTATAAAAAAGACATCTATTTAGCTGTTAAAATATTTTCTAATGATCCACATCATAATCAGGATGATCATATAGAATCGGCATTCGGTTGATTATCCATCGGAATGTAAGCAGCCCAATTGTTATTATTGTAATTGTGATAACGACCTCCATCCAATGTGGATAGTATTGTTCAACTTCGTTCCAGTTAAAACAAATTATTGACTGGTTCACGCGGTTAAGGGCAACACCAATAACTGTGACAATACTTGTAAATCGGATGAGTTTTACATTTTCGTTTCGTACGCCAATAGCAAACAGAAAAGCGGGAATAAGTACAAATCCCACTACTTCCACTAACCACCAATAACCATATTTTGTATTTATAAAATGCCAATTAGCATCATGAGTAACGCCAACCAACTTTAAACAGAAATAAGTAAATAATACGATAGATGCTGCTTTGCCAAGACCGACTGTGAGTCGATCAAATTGATTATGATCCATTGCCATTTTTGGTACCTGTTCTTTAAAAACACGGTGAGAGAGCATACTTTCAACAATGGTCATTGTTATACCTGCGACAACCGCGGAAACAAAGAAAAATACCGGGATAAGCGAAGAGTACCACAACGGATGCAGCTTACTTGGCATGAGTAAGAATAATGATCCCAATGCTGATTGATGCAAAGTAGAAAGAATGACACCAAAAACAGTTGCGCCAATCGTCAACCTGATGAACCACTTGCGAAATTTTTTCATGTCTAACCATTCAAAAATCGCCGGGCACCATTCTACAAATTGTGTTGATAGGTACAAGGCAACATGCCAGGCGACTAAAAACAGAACAGAGCTTACGCCGAGTGAAACAAACATCGGGTAAGGGAGACGGTAATAACGACCAAGATCGAACATAAGCCCGATAACAGCAAACAGGTAGCCAAGAAATCCGGTCAAGATAGCTGGACGAACCAGAGGTCGATATTCTTTCATCCCAAAAAGATGGACAGCAGTTCCCATAACAAAACCACCGGCAGCAAGCGCCACACCGGTCATCATATCAAAGCCGATCCAAATGCCCCAGGGATTAGTATCCGATAAATTCGTCGATGCACCGAGACCAAAAATAATGCGATATACCATAACCGGAATACCTACCGAAAGGATAATTGCCGCAATAAAGTTAAAAGGCGTGAGATTGCTTTTTACATAATCACGGAAGCTCATTCCCAGGAATAAATTCTGTCGTACCCAGGTTTCACGAGTTACAACTTTTTCTGCCATTATTCGCCCTCCTTCTTTGTTTGAGATTCAGCAGCAGTGAGTTCTTCACGACGTTTGCTGAAGCTGTAAAAACCCATACAAAGCGCAGGCCAGGCGACCAGCACTACCGAAACCATTGATAAGAAACCACGGGTATGTTCCGGTATTGGAGTCGTTCCGAGATCAGTCCTGAAGCCTATCTCTTCAAAAGGAACCGGTGAAAGATACATCCAACTGGTTCCGCCTACTTCGTATTCACCATAAATATGATTGACATATTTGTCCGGGTTCAGTTGAATTCTGTCATGAGCCAACTCTACAATGTCACTCCTTTTGCCAAAAGTCAGCGCATCCACCGGGCAATGCTGTACGCATGCAGGTTTAGTGCCGGTTTGGCGGATTCTTTCAAAACAGAAAGTACATTTGGTAACTTCAGGAGTGAAGGCGTCGTCATATTCATAAGCCGGAATATTAAAAGGGCAAGCAGCCATACAATATCGGCAGCCGATACATACACTTGGATTATGAACAACTGCTCCTGTTAGTGTTTTTGTAAAAGCTTTTACGGGGCAAGCAGAAGCACAGGCAGGCTCATCACAATGCATACATTGTTTTTTGACATAAACAGGTTGTTCAGGTGTCTTTGAATTTTTAAACCTGTTAACAACCGTGTATGTTGCGGCATGAGTTCTTCTAACTGTTTCAAAAACCGATTTATCATCAAATTCTCCTATCGGTTTATTAGGTAGATTCATTGCTTCATTGCATGCCCATTCACATTTACGGCAACCAATACACACGGTGAGATCTACTAAAACTCCGAAACGATCCGGATACCCAGGAAGTTCTTTCCTGGCAAATGCTTTTGATGTGCTGCCTAAAACTGCAGCCCCACCAATGCCAGAAAGATGTCTGAGAAATCCTCTGCGGTCGATTCCCATATACGATCCTCCCTATTTATTAAAAAGATTAATAAGAAATATTGTCCACAATAACTAGTAATCACAATAAATAGTAAATCCGGTCTTAAAATTACTTGGTTTCTTTTTTCTTTTTTGTTAAGAACGCCCAAAACATTGGAAATACAATCAGAAATGTAATAGCAATCAGGTATTCTGTACCTTTGGTAATGGCATAAAATTCAGATAGAGTATGCATAGCTCCTCCAAAGTGAATAATTTTTAGAATTGAAAAATGAATATGATGATAAAAAATAGATTTGGTTTAAGAAGAATGTGTGGCTATTAGTAATAATATTCACTAAATCGATTCCGAGGTTAGTTTAATTTCGATTAACCGATTAACATGGTTTTTAAAAACGATTTAACTTTAGATGATAATATAATATAAATTTTTTAAAAGTCAATGTTTTTTTTAAAAATTTTAAAGATTTTTAGTAACTGTTCAGTTATTCGTTGACTGAATGTCATTCTGAATGAGGGAAGGGATTGTGGGGAGATTGGGAAGTGAAGCATAGTCTGTATTCATTTAAATAATATAATGTGACTATACAGGAATCTCTATCACGAAAGAAGATTATATGATAAAAGTCGAGATTTCTGTATAGTAACATTTAAAAATATGGAAATACAGACTATGCTTCGGTCGCAAGCTCCCTCATAATGACATTGGTAATCAAGCTGAATAATTACGATTTATATTTTTATCATGTTGAATTATTCAACAATAAAGTTGGATAATTCAACACATGATTAATATTAGGCATGTTGTAACATATTGATAATATATAATTAACAGGTTTGGCACGGCAATTGCTGATAAATAGTAAAAATTTGGAAACTAAAAAATTAATATTATAATTAAATTAACTTAAAGGAGACACATTATGTTATTCCCAGATTTAAACATCTTTGCCCAAATTATTTTGGTCGCATTAGGATTAATTGTACTTTTACCCTGGATTTCCATCCCTGCAATCGCGCTGTATAAGTTTTTTCAAGTAATGAGATTGCCAAAAGCCAGCGCTGCTGGAGTGAATTTAGAAATGGATACAGTTGTCGGCAAATTGGGATTGACCATGGCAGATGGTGGTGAAAAAACAAAAAAGTAAGAAAAGGAATTAATTTTATAGTAAATTCTTATTGGATGATTCTTTATGAACTTAATGCAGAGCAAGAGAAAGAAATTTCAAATTATTCCCCAGAGTGATAAAAAATGTGTTTGGATGGAGGCAGGTATCGTTTCATACAAAATTTGTGATCGGGATTTTCAATGCGAGACCTGCCCACTCGATATAGGACTGAAAGGTGATGATAATTTCAGCTTGAATTATCCGACTAAAAAAAATAAGCGAGCACAAAAAGACAATAAAAATAAGCGAGCACAAAAAGACAATAAAAATGAGCGAGCACAAAAAGACAATAAAAATCAAAAAAATTTTTCAATTGATGATTCATCTTGTGAGCGGTTTTTTAGATATAAACTTGATGAAAAATGTTTTGTAAATTCCGGTCATTGCTGGACTAAAGTCTTAAACAAAAACACGGTGAGGATCGGAATTGATGATATCGTAGCCACTGCACTGGGATCCATTGATGATGTGATCTTACCATCACCCGGTGAAAAAATTACCAGGGGATCGAGTTGCGGACAGGTGATTCAATTTGAACATATTTTTTCAATTGTTTCTCCTGTTTGTGGCAAAGTCCTTAATGTTAACACAGAATTGGTGAGTATCCCAAACCAGGTGACCCTGGATCCACTTAATAAAGGCTGGTTACTTGATATAAAGCCTGAGAATCTTGAGCAAGACCTTAAATATTGTCGTTCAGGCGATGCATTATTGTCCTGGTATCTTAAGGAAATCAAATGGTTAGAAAGTAATTTAGCAATGGGTTTTCAACAAGAAAACAGCAATATTGGAATTACATTAACTGATGGGGGAGAAATCTCACGAAATCTTCGAAATTATCTCCCTAAAGATAACTATCGAAGATTAATATTGAGTATGTTGGGTTTACCGGATTCAAGCAGACAAACAAATTAATAATAATAAATTAATGTTAAGGGGGTGGGATAAAATAACTTGGACATTTGAAATTTTCTTTTAAAATAAAAATAGTAAGTTACTAAAATAATAAATGAAACTTTTTTATCCAACCCCCTAAATCTATGAAAAGGAGCTTAAAATATGGCAGCTTTATTTATGGTAGGTATTTTTGTCGCGCTATTATTAACCGATATATTAGTGCGAAAATATCAAACTAAAAAAGAGGAAGCTACATTAGAAATTCCAGTTGGAAAAGAAACTGCGCTTCCATTCAATTTAAACTATGAAAACCTGGCTTTACCGGGTGGTCTGTTTTTCCATAAAGGTCACACCTGGGCGAAATTGGATGTTTCAGGAAATGTACAAGTTGGTATGGATGACTTTGCCCAAAAAGTTATCGGAAAAATTGATGAAATTAAATTGCGCAAAGTAGGAGATACTGTTTTCCGTGGAGAAAAGTTTTTCACAATTAAACAAGGAAAACGACAGGCAATTTTTACTTCACCGGTGGACGGCGTGATAGAATCCGCTAATAAGGAAGTTAGCAGTGATCCCGCAGCATTGAAGAACGATCCCTATGAAAAAGGTTGGATCTATTCAGTTAAACCAACAAACCTTAATGATAATATCAAATTTTTGTCTGTAGCCGAAGAAGCAAAGACCTGGTTAAAAAATGAAGTACAAAGATTCAAAGAATTCATTGCTGAACAATTTGTCAATGATAAAATGATAGGTAAAAGCCTGGCAGATGGTGGTGTTCCGGTTGATGGTGTTATGGAGCACATGGATGATTTTTCATGGATGAAATTGCAGGATGAATTTTTGACAAAGTAATCACTTTTACATTATTTAATGTTTTTATGTGTCCATTCTAAAAGTGTTGAATTACTATTCCCGCTAATCCGGGGCAAATTGATTTTGATGTAATTCATACTTTTTAGAGTGGACACATTTGTAGTTATAAAAAGAACTATTTAGGGGGCTGGATTAAATAACTTTCCCATTTTAATTTTAAATTTGTTTCAAATCAGTGTATAACAGATTTTACATGTGTAACTTATATTATCCCGCCCCCTTAACAAGAAAAGAGCTCGATTTAAAAATAATAAAATAATTCAATTCCTAAAGGAGAAATATTTTTATGAAAAATGGAATGCTTATTGACTTAACTTTATGCGTTGGCTGTGACCAGTGCGTAAATGCATGCAAAAAGAAAAACAAATTGCCCGAGAAGGTTGATCCGGTACTTACGGACAAAACCTGGGCAACTTTGGAAAAACATGAACAAAAAGATGGAAGCAAGAAGTTCGTTCGAAGAATGTGTATGCATTGTGAACAACCCGCTTGCGCTTCTGTTTGTCCTGTTGGGGCGTTTACGAAAACAGAGTCAGGCGCTGTTGTTTATGATGGTAAAAAATGTATTGGCTGTAGATATTGTATGGTCGCCTGTCCTTTTTCGGTTCCCAAATATGAATGGGACAAGGTGCTTCCCCTGGTTAAAAAATGTGATCTTTGTTATGACAATTTGCAGGACGGTCAATTACCGGCTTGCGCCAAAGCCTGTCCCACTGAATCGACATTATTTGGAGAACGCGATAAATTGCTCAAAATTGCCCAAATGCGGATGAAAAAAAATCCGGACAAATATGTACCTCATATCTACGGTGCAACAGAAATTGGTGGTACAGCGGTTCTTTTCTTATCTGACGTCCCATTTGAGAAGTTGGGTTTCAGAACTGATCTGACAAAAAAACCACTTCCTGCCCTCACAGCTGGGATTATGTCAATCGTACCCAATGTGATAACTTTAGGGGGATTGGGTTTATTCGGAACTTACTGGATTATTAACCGTCGAATGAAAATTGCAAAAGAAAAACTTGAACAAGATCAAAAACAAGAAACAGACAAATAAATTTTAAGAGGAAAATAAATGAAATTACCAAAAATTACTTTCTGGCGAACAGTTTTAATTGTTATTTTAACTTTAGGATTATATGCTTCAGTCCGCCGATTTGCGTTTGGACTGGGTGATACAACAAATATGACTGATCAGTTTCCCTGGGGAATTTGGATCGGTTTTGATGTTATTAGTGGCGTTGGGCTGGCAGCAGGTGGATTTGTGATCACCGCTTTTGTTTATATATTTAATCTAAAACAATACAAACCAATCGTGCGCCCAGCGATTCTCACTGCATTCTTCGGATATACATTAGTTGTTGTGGGACTGCTTTTTGATCTTGGTCAACCTCATCGAATCTGGCACTTACTTATTTATTGGAATCATCATTCTGTGTTATTCGAGGTTGGCTTATGCGTGATGATCTACACCACGGTATTAGGATTAGAATTTAGTGGTTACTTTTTTGAAAAAATGAGATGGGCAAAAGCGTTGAAGATTCAACATGCCGCAATAATTCCGCTTGTTATTCTTGGCGTAATTTTATCAACAATGCACCAATCTTCACTTGGATCTTTATTCTTAATTTTTCCGGACAAAGTTCATCCATTATGGTACTCACCTTTAATTCCATTGTTTTTCTATATTTCATGTATTGCCATTGGACTGGCTATGATCATTTTTGAATCGTTTTTAAGCGCGCGGGCTTTTGCTAAACAATTAGAATATGACATTTTGGATCGTTTAGCAAGGGTATTAGCTGTTATATTAGCAATTTACTTTTTATTCAAAATGGAAGACCTTGTTCGCCATGGCGCTTTTATGGCAATGTTTGAAGGAAGTTATGAAAGCTGGCTGTTTAATATTGAAATGTTCCTTGGCGTTCTGTTACCTTCTGTTTTACTGTTTATTCGAAAAGTGCGGCACAATCCGAATGGCATGTTTACCGCCGCATGTTTTGCAGTATTCGGATTTATGTTGGGCAGAATGAACATGGCTGTCACAAGTATGGAAGCTGCTAACAGAGGCATTTATTTTCCAGCCTGGACAGAATGGGTGATTTCAGTTTTTCTGGTTGCAGTTGGTTTTACTGCATTTGCACTTGCAGTAAAATATCTACCAATTTTTCAGGATGAAAAATCGAACGCTTAAATTGCGAGGCATCGGGGTATTAGAAGGGAGTAAAAGTTATTTTATCAATTTGAAGATAAATGAAAAAGCTGGTGTTATGTGTTGTGAATAACACCAGCTTTTTTAGTAATCGATTTATATGAGTTCACTTTCACAAATTTCAATAAAATCAATTTTCTGCGATGTATTTTAAATTAATTCATTCGCAGTAGGAGAATTAGTAAAAATTTGTACAAATAGTGGTTCAGAGCATTTTAGCGAAGACTTATTTAATATAAGGTTTTGTAATTTGAGATATTGGTTTCATTACGATTTCACGTTTAAAAACGAGCTCAATAACTTTTTCTAACTGATCTTCAAAATCAGTGAGATCATGTCTGTCACAAAATTGGGCCAATTCGTTAATTGAGTCAGTATTTGGAATTTTCAAATTACTCATCATTTTTTTTGATTATTGAATCCCCGAATTAACAACCTCCCCACATTCCCTGCAAAACCTCACACTCTTCTCATCAATATCCTCAACATAAGTGGAACTGTTCATTACACAACCGGGATTATGACAGTGATACAAATTATAAGTATGACCAAGTTCGTGAGTCGCTTCCTTTAACAAACGCTCCATGAGTAAGTGCTTATCAGGAGTTGCCCCATAGAATTCATTCTCCAAACGTTTTGTGGAAACAATCGAGGCAATACCTTCTAATTGAGCCTCACCAAAGACAAAGGTTAAAATGGGGATGAATAGATCAAAGCTGCAGACGGCTAAAATCCTGGCTGCGTCTTCGGGTGGATTTTCGACCAATTGGGCAAGTAAATATGATGAGTTGTATTGATTCCTGATAGGATCGTAAACTTTATCAATGTTGATTTCCGTTTTCTCAATGCGTACCGGAGTCTTGAAGGTTCTCGAAAGATACACACGTAATGCGTCAAGCAGAAATACATCGTGGAAGCGAATAGGAACGATATGAATATATTTTTCAATCACATTTATTTATTTAAGTTATATTTTTTAATTTTATTATAAAGTGTTGTCCTGTCAATTTTTAATATTTCTGACGCCTTTGAAATTTGCCATCCCGTCCGATTAAGAATACGCTCGATGTGGATTTTTTCAACGTCTTCCAAACTATCGCCATTAAATTGTTTGCCCTGTCCTTTAAAAGGAAAAGAAAGATCGCGCAGCGTTATTTTATCACTTTCGCAAACAACAATTGCGCGTTCAATTACATTCCGTAATTCTCTAACATTACCCGGCCATGGATAATTTAACATCATCTCCATTGCTTCAGGAGAAATGTCTTTGATCGCTTTCGTCATCGATTGTGAGTATTGGTTGAAAAAGTAGTGAGCGAGCAGCGGAATATCATTTTTTCGTTCCCGTAATGGCGGTATATCTATCGTAACAACATTTAGTCGGAAATAAAGATCTTCTCGAAAATGACCTTCGTGTACTGCCTGTTCCAGATCCCTGTTGGTGGCGCTTACGACACGGAAGTCCACTTCAATCGATTTATCACTGCCCAGACGGGAGAGTTGTTTCGTATCTAATACACGAAGCAGATCCATTTGCATCTTCATACTGACGTTGCCTATTTCATCAAAAAAAATAGTTCCGTTATTGGCGCGTTCTAATTTGCCCATGCGCATGCGATTGGCACCTGTATAAGCGCCTTTTTCGTGTCCAAAAAGTTCACTCTCAAGAAGGGTTTCTGTGAACGCGCCGCAATTGATAGAAATAATTGGTGCATAGCGGCGTAAACTATTGCTATGAATAGCCCGGGCGATTAGCTCTTTACCAGTGCCACTCTCGCCACGAATCATTACTGTAGAATCTGTTTTAGCAACCGAGGCAACCATTTTTAAGACTTGCCGCAATTGTGAAGATGTTCCGATAATATCATCAGGACTGGTTAAATCTTCGATTTTTTGCCGCAACTGGATGTTTTCTTTGGCGAGATTACGTTTTTCTATTGCATTTCGAATAATGTGGGTAAGGTTGTCAGGATCGATGGGTTTTGAAACATATTCAAAAGCGCCATCTTTTATTGCCTGGACCGCAGTATCCACCGAAGCATAAGCAGTCATAATAATTACTACAATATTTTTATTGAAACCTTGTATGTGGCGATTAAATTCAATGCCATCCATGCCTGGCATCCTGATATCTAATAAAACAATGTCCCAGGTTTTCCCTTTGAATTTTTTAAGCGCTTCATTTGAATCTTCTGCGGTGTCAACATCGAATCCGTCTGCCTTGAACCATTTGTAAAGTGAATCACGAACAGTAAATTCATCATCAACAATTAGAATACTAAAATCCTTATTGTTCATATTAAAGTCCTCAATCTGAATTAGTTGGTAGATTAATTATAAATGTCGTACCCTCATATAATTTTGATTTGACATCAATCGTTCCGCCATGACGCTGTACATTTCCATATACGACAGCCAAACCTAATCCTGTGTTTTTGTCAGAATCTTTTGTAGAATAAAATGGTTCAAATATCCGCGGGATAACATCTTCATGAATGCCAACCGCATTGTCCGAAATTTCTATTCGAAACTGTTTATTCTTTTCATCCCGGTATAATCCCACTTTTACTTCACCGCCTTTTTGCGGGAAAGCTTCCACTGCATTTATTAGTAATGCGATTGCCATCTGTTGAATCGATGCAGAATCACAAAATAAATTCGTATCTTCTTCAGTAAAATCATGAATTAATTTTATGTCACTCATTCTGAATTTATGTCGAACAAGTTCAATGCTTTTAGTCAAGATAATTTTTAAATCAGTATACGATCTTTCCCCAAATGACTTTTTTGAAAATAAAAGCAAATTTTTAACAATATCACCGCACCGCTTTGATTCGTCCTGTATCATTTTCAGGTCCTCAATCGACTCTGAAATGACTTTTTCTGAAGGATTATTTTGAAGATTTTTTTCTAATAATTTTGAATAAATGAGAATTCCGGACATTGGATTATTAATTTCATGAGCAACGACAGCAGCGAGTTTTCCCATCGATGCCATTTTTTCGGATAAAATCAACTGTTTTTGAGCTTTTTCTAATTCTTCAGTTTTTTCATTTACTTTATCTTCTAATGTATTTGACCACCCCTGTAGTTCCTTTTGGTCCTGCCGCAGTCTTTTAGTCATTTTGTTAAAAGAAATTGCCAGGTCGCCAATTTCGTCTGATGAATCCACGTCAAGCGTATAATCCAGGTTTAAATCAGTTACTTGATGTATTCCATCAACCAATTTTGCTATTGGGCGTTGAATTTGATTACGAATAAATATACCATTTACCACTGTTGCAATTAGAATTAATAATCCTGAAAATAGCAAAACCTTTTTTCTCGTTTTTGCTGCACTTTTATCTAAATCTTTTAATGATATTTTAATATCAAGAAGTCCTAATAATTTTTCATCTTTAGCATGCGCATGGCAGGGAGCATTATAACAATCAGGTGCATTATCAATCGGATTGATTACCTCAAGTATTCGCTCTCCATTTTTTTTACTGATGTAAATGAATTTATTTCCCGCATATATAAGATTTTTAAGTTCTTTATTATTATGACAAAATCTACATTGTTCTGAATTTTTATCAACCTTTTCGTATATCTCATGAGCTTGATCAGAAAATTCTATTTGTCTTTCTTTATCATAAATTCTAATCCCGTCCACATAGTGCTCTTTACCAATATCAGAAATAATGAGAGCGATATCTTCCCGTTGATTTTTTAACATTGATGTACGAATAGTTTGTTTTATCAAATTACTTGCGTATACCATCTGATCACGAATATTGCGTTCAATCTGATGAGTATAAAATTCTGAATTTATGTAAATAATAATGGAGAAAACAATGACGACCAATAAGGATAAAAGAAGGAATAGTTTTAAACTGACACCACGAAAAGGGAATGACCATTTTTTCATATTATACTCAAAAATGTTTGATAATTTGGTGTTAGGAAATATAATACATATTTTTTAATAAGTCAATGGTTTTTATTGCCAAAAATAAATTAATGTTGACAAATACATCAAAAAAGCTATATTTAAAAATATAGTTACCGTGAAATCATTAAAAACACAGGAAATTCTTAATCTGTTTGTTGAAATTGAACCTTACTTTCGGAGAATTAAAACTACTGCTGATACTATTCTGACAATATCGCCTACTGATTTTGAGGATTTAACGAATAATTCTTCAATTGTTCAAGACCTTGTGGAAGCTTCAGCGCTTTACTTAAAATGGATGGATCAAACGGTCTTTCAATATGACAAGGAGGCGCGGTCACGTGTCGATAAACTTAAACGATTTGAAACAACTATTCCTATTATCATTTTATTCATCCTGGGATTAGAGGCGGTTCTTATTTTTCGCTCTGTAGTAAACAAAGTTCGGCAAAGCTACCAGAGTCTCCAAAAAATAAACTCACAATTAATACAAAAAATTGCCGATCGTAAGCAAGCAGAGCAGGCGCTTCAGAAAGCACATGATGAGTTAGAGAAACGCGTTGAAGAACGTACCAGGGAACTTGAGAAGGTAAATGAGGCTCTGCGATCAGAAATTTCCGAACACAAGCAGGCAGAAAAAGAACTTCTTAATTAGTGTCTGTCCGAAAAAGGTATGTTTTGTCATTCCGGCGATTTTTTGTGCCGGAATCTCATGGTTTTATGCACAAGATTCCGGTATTCCGCTGCGCTCCAACCGGAATGACTGCTTTCTCGGACATACACTAATTATCAGCAGAAACTCCGATCTCTTGCCTCGGAACAGGCATTAACTGAGGAGAGCCAAAGACGACGTTTTGCTACAGATTTGCATGACAGCATCGGTCAAACACTTGCAATCTCCAAAATGAAATTATCAGAAATTCCAAATTCTGACAACCTGGATGAATGTAGAAGTCAAATAACAGAAATCCAACGTCTGCTCGAACAAACGATGCAGGATACTCGAAATTTAACTTTTAAATTAAGTCCGCCAATTCTGTACGAATTAGGGCTGGAACCGGCAGTGGAATGGCTCACAGAACGATTTTATGAACAACATAATATTAGCACTGTATTTGCTAACAAAACATTTAACAAATTTGGCGAATTAGGGGGTAACAACTTTCCACCTTGAAAATGAACCCTACATTTAAGGAGGAAAGTATGTCCCAAACCAAAGAACCATCAAAAGAACGCGGTTGCTTTAGTGTTGAGAAAAAGCAGGAAGTACTAAAATATGCTGAAGCGGAAAGTGACACTTTTTGCTTGACAATTTATCTGAATTAACCTATATTGTAAAAGATT
>JACKQG010002840.1_pt1 | contig 22002 bp, 17 predicted proteins | sample 8237621 | NCBI WGS metagenome assembly JACKQG01 (sample SAMN15677084, study PRJNA649215) | marine metagenome | biome: marine; feature: Black Sea; material: saline water; isolation source: suspended particulate matter (SPM) from the Black Sea western gyre | collected 2013-06-09/2013-06-10 | depth... | reverse complement strand
TTCTCTTCTGCCTTTGTCATCTCTGTAAGAAGTTTATCCTCAAGGATAACTTTCGCATTAGGAGAAGCGTTGTCGGCGAACAACTGACCAATAGTAGCCATAGTCTTGTAGTTTGGAACAAAGTTGGAATAAACCTCTTGCCCTAGTTCTACGTTAATCTTCTTGATAAGTCTTGACTGCTCTGAAAAGATATTCTGAGTGTTGAGTCTATCCCTGTCTCTGCGAACTTCTGAAATAATTCTCTGTGCGAAGTCAGACTCAGCTTCTTTAAGCTCCATTAGAACCTTGTAGGACTGCAAGTCTTTGTAGAGGACTCCACGTTTGGTGAAATGCCTTTTGATAATCTTTGCGATTTTTGTCTGTCGCTCAGAGTCGCTGGCTACTACTGACTTTGCCATTTCCTTGATAAGGGTTTCAAATAGGAATGCGGTGTTTCTCTTTTTATTGTGTTTAAACTTCATTTTGTTTGTTATCCTTTTAATTGCTTATTATTCTTCTTTTCAAGTTCTTTCACGATTGACTTGACTTGCCAGTCGGTCAATTCCTGATTCACTTCAAGAAGCAATTTTTCATCTGCGTCAGTGTAAGTAGTTTCATTACCCTCATAAATGCCACGAGAAAGAGACTTCAAGTCAGACATTCCTGGCATTACGTTACGTGGGGTGTTAGAAGCAGTTTCGTCTGACCATTTAGACTTTATAGAACGAGTCCGAGCACCAGAAGGTCTTGAATCAACTTTCTCTGGGTGATAGACCTTGCCCTTGGCTCCTGGTGTGAGATATCCATCTCTCTTACCTGGTGCTGCCAAGAGTGCTGATTCTGGCTCATCTCCACCTTCGTCACCGAGGTCCATGTCGTCTCCGCCTTCGTCACCGAAGTCTTCGTCTCCGCCAAAGTCTCCTCCACCGCCATCGCCAGCCTCGGGAGCTTCGCCTGCTGCTTCAATAGCTGCGGCGAACTTGGAGTCGTGGAACATTTCTCTTTGGATGCGAATAACTTCCTCTTCTGTAAGTCTAAAAATGTTTCTATAAACCCAAGCCTTTGAGAAGTAACCTTCTGTTGCCGAGTCAGCAACCTCGAACTTACTCTTCATGTGCTCTAACTCTTGCATCGCTGCTATCTGTGAAGGGTTATTCAGTCTTAGACCGAACTTGGTCAAGTCCTCACCTCGATAGCCAAGAGTGTAAAGGTGAATAATTCCAACCTTTTCTAACTCTGCAACAACAGAACGCTGAAGTCTTTGAATAGTTCTTGCAAAGCGAATGTCTTTTTGTGCGAGTGTAGCCTTATCCTCGTCTGCTCCCTCTGAACGAGAAAGATAAGACTGTGGAATTTTGAGTGCTGCAAAGAGTTTATCTCTTAAGTATTTTACGTCGTCAATGTCGCCTGTGTAAGTTCCGCCTGGAAGTGATTCAATCTTTGTGCTCTCGCCACCACGAACAGGAATGAAATAGTCCTCGTCAATAGAGAGTGGGTTGTAACGAAGATCAACACGTCCAGTGTTTGCGTCGACAACTTGATTCTTCTTCATAGTTGTTACGACCTTCTGCATATACTGCTCTACGTCTTGTGGAGAAATATTACCAACATCAACATAGAAAACTCTTCGCTCTGGTGAGCGAGTGATTCTGTAAGACATCATAGCATCTTCTAAAAGATGAAGTTGTCGCCAGATGCGTCGGGCTGGTTCTAAGATAGAAGTTCCGTAAGGAGCGTACTTGTCATTACCTAGAATGCGGAAGTGAGCCACTTGCCAGTTCTCAAAAGTAAGCCCAGCAGAGTTCCATTGATATTGAACATAGTTGGGGTTGGTTGGGTCTTCGCCTTCTAACCTTTCTACCTCTGCTGGTGGTAGTGGAATAAAAGACTTGACACCGATTTTGTCGTCAATATCAACATAAAGAAAATAGTCTCCATATTTGCACATTGTTCGACACCAACCGTAAAGGTTGAAATCAACATTTAGAACGTTGTTATAGAGAGCTTCCAAAGTAGACTTGATCTCTTGGTTTGGACATTCAATGTTTATCATATTGTTGAGTTCGTTATGATAAGTCATCTCGTCTGCATAAATATCCAAGGACGAGGCGATGATAGGTTCGAACTCCATTTGGTCGAAGTCAACATATCGCTCAAAACGGACACGGTTATTCATCGCATCTGAGTTTATCTGCTCGAATGGGTTATATTGGTTCTTCTGGAATTGTTTCCCAGAAGCAGAAGTAAAGCGAGTGGCATAATTGTCCATCGCTTGCCTCTTGAATTTTCTCCTGTTTTGCTGTCGCCTATTTACAATAGGTCCAGAGAATAGTCTCGTTAGTCGCTTAAATAAAGCCGAGTCTTCGTTTTTGATGTTATCGTCTGCCATCTATTTTACCCCTTAAAAAGACCAGGGAAGTTGGTCATTATTTCTTTCATTTGTTGAACCCCATTGGGTTCTCCATAGTTTACCATACCTGGAATGGTTGTGTTAAGCTTTGTTTTAGAAGTAGTCATTGCTCCCAAAAGAGCTTTCTTATATTCAGAGTCCCTCTGGTTTGAAACCAGTGCTGTGTCTCTTACCCAACAAGCAATAGCCATGGACATTACAAGGTCGTCGTTATAACTCCTCATAGCCTCGGGCTTTCCATTGTTCCAGACGAATGTCTTTAGCTCATTGTAAAGACGATTCGATACAATGCTAATTAGGTCATTTCTTATAAATTCTTCTAACTTAGCAATAATAAGGGGTCTCGTCTTCATTGAAGTCGTAAAACCAAGAACAGAACGACTGTTAGACCTTGCTGCTGCTGCGTCTACATATTCGTGAGTTGACTTGATAGAGTAGTAGAGGTTTGGATAGGTGTTCTCTTCCAGTTTAGTTAGAACAGAGTAGCCGACGTTATTGTTCTCCACTACAAGCAGGCAACCGCCATAGGACTTGCCTACATCTGCAAGGAACATGGCATAAGTGTCCAAGTCTACCTTGCCTTGGTATTCCGCTGCCTGGGTCATCTCTGTTACATTTATAACCTGAAATGCTGAAAAGTCTTTTCCGTCTCCACGGGCGACGTCCGCTACAAGGAGATAGGAGTGTTCTGGGTTGAACTCTTCCCAAATATAATAGTTTCTATCAAAACCTGCCTTATGCGAAGGTGGTGTGATAGAGTTCATTATTTTTTCTATGTCCTCGGTGCTAATAACCGTTTCACCAGACATGTTGAAGTTACACTCCAACTCTTGTGCGATTTGGCGGCGAGACATGTTTCTTGTCTCTTTATCGAACCAAGCTTGGTCTCTGTCTGGGTGGACGTCCCAAGGAAGGCAAGTTGGGTGAAAGTCGTTGTTAGACTCTTCTGAATCGATATAGGTTTGGTGGAACCAGTTTCCGACACCATTAGGTGTGGATAGGGCAATGCAGCGACCACCTGTTGATAGAGTAGGATAAAGACCAGTCCATAGTTCTGCGAGACCCTCTACGTGAGCAGCCTCGTCAATAACAAGAAGGGATAGTGCTTCTGAACGACCAGCGTCGGCTGATGTGGAAGTTGCTTTAATTTGTGAGCCGTTAGATAACTCAAAAGAAGTTCTATTGTCTACAGAGATGTTTGCTATTCGCATCCACTCTGGGACGTTTCTCATTATCGCTTTTACCTTCTTTACCAAGTTGGCTGCTGTGCCGAACTTTGTAGCCATAACAAGAACATTTTTATCTTTGTGGAAAAGCATCATCCAAACAACATAACCTGCTGTTACGGTCGAAATACCCAACTGACGTGCTTTTAGAATAACATTGAATCGGTGGTCGTTGAAGTCTCGCAAAAGGTCGTCTTGGAAGTCGTAGGTTCTAAATGGAATAGACCCGTGCATCGGATGTGAAATCTTTGCATAGTTGTTTAGAAAATAAACGGGGTCTTTACCGCATTGGACGATTTCAGATAAAATCTTTTTCTTGGTGAGTTGATAAGACATTCAAGCCTGTGCTTTCTTTATGACGGTTCGCCTATGAAACCTGCATCGATGTTTTCGATGACTTTGAGCAATAGTTCTTTAAGTTCTTCGTTAGAAGTTCCTTCGTCAAAAAGGTCATTGAGAATTGTTTCTATCTGACGCTCTGCTGTTTCCTGAACGTTTTCGTTCATCACGTTGCCTTCTAATTCTCTTGCTGCTGCGTGGAATGCGAGAGCAACCTCTTCTGTTGAAATCTCGTAATCACGAACTGCTCGTTGGATAAGGTTTTTAATGTCGTTATCAAGATAAGCTCCAACGCCTTCGTTCTGGTGGAGTCGGACTTCTTCTTTAATGATTTCTTTTAGTCTTGTCTTTGAAATCTTCATTATCCGTCCTTCCTTTTGTCGTTAGGTGCTTTGCCCTTTCTGCCGAGTTCCAACCATTTCTTGATTGCGTCATCAACGTTATCTGATGAAGGTTCGCCAACAGCAGCGACTGATTCGTCGAATGACTCGATGGTGTAAGGGCAAGTTGCCTGAACCCAGCATCTGTGAGCACCGACTGTCTGAACGATAGCGTCCATGTCGCCTGACTTCTTCAAAGTGAGAGCAGAGCCTGTAACCTTTTTATATTCTTTCTTGAGGAAAGAAGAGATGTCAGCAATCATTTGTTCCATCTCTGATTCAAAGCCACTTGCCTTTGCTTCCTTCATTGTAACTTCGCCGTGATACTTGATAAAGAGTGTATCACCAGCCATTGCGATCTTAAAGCCATCCATGACTCTCTTATCAGTAATCGCTACATCTTCTTCTCGCTTCAAACCAATTTTGATTGGTTCGCCGTTTTCATCAACAGCGCCGTCGTGGGTGTTCGCCATTACTTGCGAGATTCCCTGAACGATTTCTAATACATCAGCCATCTTATTTCTCCTTGTTTGGACGCCAGCCAGACTTCCATCTGTCTTCACGGTCTTCGACATAATCTATATAACATTTAAAGCAACATTCGAACTTGCTCATATAAACATCGTCCTGTTTATTGAACGAATAAGTAGTGCATACGGGACAAGTTCTATTGCTACCCTTCATAAGTAGTTTCTTTGTAACAAAAACGCCGTTGGCTATTTCTACTTTTTCTTTCTTGTCTTCTGCCTCTCTGGACTTTGTAGCAGCAATTTTGAGCTTTTCTAAATGTTCTTCTTCCTGCTCGTCTGTCCAACCTTGGGCTGGTGATTTGATAGCCTCTTCACCATATTTCTCTTTTATCTTTTGCTCAATCTTGGCTACAAGATTCCAATCTTTATCTTTATTCATTTATTCACCGCATAAGTTATTCCAACAGTTGTGGCAACACCAACAACAAAAGAAGCAATAGCAACAACTGGAACAAACCAAGAGTTGTTATTCTCGTCAATGATTTCTTCCAGTCTATTGATTCTCTTGTTCTTGACTTCGACGAACTGGCTTAGTCCGTCTATCTCTGCCTTTAAAATAGAAACGTCTTTGTTGTAGAGAAGTTCCTTTTCGTCTAATTTCAGTTTACAGTTATTCTCGCATAATTGGACTTCTAAGCGAAGGTCAGCCTCTATCTTGGCGAGTGCTGCTTTTGTTAGCAAGATGCCCGTGAAGGGGGCTTCCTCGCCCTTATTCAGCCCTGTTATGTTTAGTTCCTGACTTATAACATAGGTAGGAGCCAAAGTCAAGGAAATAATTATCAAAATAGATAATAGTTTCAAGTTATATCCTTTCTAAACCAAAACGTTTTGCGAAGTCGTCAGCAATCTCTTCTACTGGTTTATCTTTGTTTTCCTCAATAGTTTTTTTGAGTTCTTCACGATTCGCTTTCTTTATTTCTTTTTCTTTTACTTTATATCTTTCTTGGAGAAGTTGCAAGCTTTTTTTATAGTTTTCTAAAATCTTTTTCTCCTTCTCTCGTTGCTCTCGTAAAACTTTGAGTTGAGTCTCATAGTCGTCACGTTGAGCTTGGAGCATGTCCTTTAGACCCTGCTTGCCGCTGTTACCAGCAAAATAGCTGATAAGAACGACAGCAGAGGCGAAAGGAACCCACCAGTTAGCTTTTAGCCAGGACCAGAACTTTATCATCCCTTTAACTGCTTTACAAGGTCGACTGCTGCTTGCGAACCAATATAAACCATAGTAAGTTGTGTCCAGTCGCCTGATGATAGAACTCCATAAAGAGCCAAGCCCGAAGCTGTTAGCCAAGCAAGAAACTTGCGTGAAATAAACCTTTCAACATGGGTGTCCATGAATGCTTTAATCTGTGTCATCATATTATCCTCCAGTGGCTTTCGCCAGTTAGAGTAAATAGTTACTGGTTTACAAAAGCAAATTTGTCCTTCTTCTCGATTACTATCTGTAAGTCTACTGAATCTTTCAAACTATCCAAATGAGAAATAAGAATAACATTTTTGAAATAAGACTTCACTAGGTCCAAGATGCGGATAAAGCCTTCCATATTTTCTTCGTCGAGTGCGGTGCCAGGCTCATCAAGAATGAAAATGTCTCCAATAGGAAGAGAAGAAACGTTCATAAACGCAAGGCGGATAGCCATGGCAGCAATAGCCTTCTCAGCCCCAGAACCCATCTCTAATGGACGTGGTTCAAACTTTGGGTGCTTGATAAGAACATTGAGTCGTTTTTCTTCATTTTCTAAAAACACTTCAAAATTCACAACGTTAGCAAGAATCTTTGCTACTTCGTCGTTGATAACAGGAAGTTCTTTTTTGATGATGTCCAAGGAAACTCCGTTAGAACCCATAGCCTTTTTGTAAAGGTCGTAGGCGGAGAAGTCTCGTTGGAACCTTTCCAGGTCAAGCTCCTGATTGTGAATCTCTTTTAACTCATTCTCGTGCAAACCCTGCTTCCTGCTTAATTGAATGGAAGCCTCACTACACAGTGTCAATTCTTTCTTCTTTTTAGTTTTATCTTTTATAAGTTCAGTTCTCTCTTTTGTAAGTTTTGCGAACTCCAAAATGGTCTTTTCGTTCTCTTCAAAGACTCTGACCTCTTCTTCCGCTTGGCTCTTGGAACCACGAAGGCTGACGATGGTTGTTTTATTCTTTGCGATTTGAAGTTCGAATTTGTTTATTTCGTCCTGCTTATCTTTTCTCTTCTGAACAAGTTGTTCGTGTTGCTCCAAGTACCTTGTAACACTGTCTTCGCCGATCTCCTCAATTTCATCGAGAATTCGCTGTTGGGATTTTTCAAGCCCTCTTCTTTCTCCGTGTAGAGTCGCTTCCTTGGCAAGACTGTCGTGGGCATGTTTGATAAACTTGCAACTTGGAAAGTCACTTCCGCAAGGTACCTGTTGAAGCAATAACTTGTTATCTGAAACTTCTTTCAAACTTCTTTCCAGTTCAAATGTTTGAGAATGATTCTGCTCTATCTGAAAGTTTAGTTGCTCTATCTTAGTCTCTTTGCTTTTCCAGCTTTCGTAGTCAAACTCCTTAAGAAAATCATCTATCTTGACAACAACGGTTTCATTGCTTAACACAGCAGATTCGAGTGATCTATTATTCTCACGAATGGACTCTAGGTCACTGGCAAACTTCCTTATCTTTGACTTCTCTTGTTCTGGGTCTATAACCTTTTGAACTGGTGTAGATTCCATCCTTGTCTCGATTCTCATTATTTCAAGATTTAGCCCTTCTACCTCTTTGGTCAAATCTTTACAAGTCGCCTCTTGGTTTCGGAGTTCCATTGTAGTTTCTTCTATTTTCTTTTGAGTTTCAAGCTTCCTAATTTCGTAACCAAGGGGACCAGCAGATTCAGTAAGATATTTAATTTTTCCGTCCAGGTCACTTGACTCGTCTTTAGCGATTTTGTATTTTGCGTCAAAGATCTCCAAGTCGAGAAACTTAGCAAGGATTTCTTTCCTCTTCGTTGAACCCTCTGCGATAAAGGCAAGGGACTCTAGTTGAGAAGACAACGAGGTCATCAAAAAGTCTTCAAGAGTTCCGAAGAACACCTTGATGTTGTCGTCTGTCTGGCTTCTTGTTTCACCATTAAGGGGTGCGGACTCTTCTGTTGCAAGGTCATAGACAGAGAACTCTACGTTTGTTTTTACTTCTTCTGTCTCTTCTCCCTTAAGTCGCTTGATGTATTTATCCGCTGTTCGCTCGATGGTATAGAGTTTGTCGTTGACCTCAATTGTTACTTTACCCCAAGCGTTCTGCTTGTTCTGGTTTACAATATCTACGGACTTTCTATTTCTCTTGGAAGTAGAATTAAACATTACCCAAAGAAGGCTGTCAATAATGGAGGACTTTCCTGAAAAGTTCTTTCCAAAGATTCCGATGATTCCTCCAAGATTGTCAAAGTCGACTTTATTGCCCTCGGCATAGTTGAAGAGGTTACTCCATTCAAGAGTCTTTAGGTGCCAGCTTACATTTCTGTGAGCGGTTACCTCCACAGACACAGCCTGGGCATTGATTCTCCTGTTTATCTCCATCACCTCTTTTAGGACTTCTTTGTCCTCGTTAGTGTCTGAGAGGTAGTCATTGAGGTATTCTCCAATAAGCTTCTCTTGGACAGCTACATCACGAAGGTTGTTCTTTTCAAAATCAGAATCGAGGTCGACCTTTGCTCTCGAACCAGTCGCTCTATTGAGGAAGGTTATTGATTCAGGGTTAAACTTTGTCCTTGCGACGTCGATGGCTTTGCGGACCTTTTCCACTGGAATAGAGTGGTTCGTTACGATGCGAAGTCTTGCTCCAACAGGTGGGTTGGCACCCTTTGGAAGCCTACCTGTCTTTGTAAGCTCGATAGTCATAAATGGTCGGGGGTTCTTGAGGACGTGGTGTCTTACGTCAAATGTGTCCTTATCTTTAATGTCCCAGATAAGAAAGCCTTTATCATTAGTCTCGCCGTGGTTCTGTTGAACCGTTGAGCCGCAATAACGGACTCTACCTTCGGTGTCTAAGATTTGGTTTGTCTTATGAATGTCTCCAAGGAAAGCATAGTCGTGACCCTCGAAGATATCTACTGTGTCTTCGCCGTGGTCCATTACCCAGCCGATGTCGGTTGTAACACCAGCAATGGCACCGTGGTAAAGGGCAATATTGATAGACTTGTCGTCAGAAGGGCTTACCCAGTTATCTCTATCAAAAACAGATAAGACATTGAACGTCAAACCCTTTGTAGGTGAGAACTCGCCAGAGTTCTTGAGATAGTGAATAGTGTCCTTATCAAGGGCGTTGATGATAGGAGTAAGGGCATCTTGACGGCTTGAGTTCTTCAAGTTGCCGTCGTGGTTGCCTGCGATAAGAACAAGCGGAGCAATGTCCGATAGTTTATCGAAGAAGTTCGCAGCCATCTCAAAGAACTCTGGTGATAGTTGAGTCTTTGTGTGGGCTACATCGCCGCAATGGACAATGTAGTCTGGCTTCTCTTCACGAAGGATTTCGTAGAGGTGCTCAAACACTGCACGATAGTCTTCGTGGAACTTTAGGTTTCTGATATGGGTATCACTCACGTGAGCCAGACGAAAACTTTTATTTTTCTTATTCATTTTTTCTCCTTAGATGCTATGAATTGCTCTTACCAAAAAAGTGTCGGGCGTCATCAATTGTGCTTCCGACTTTCTCTTTTGGAATTCTGTTTTAGTCATTTCGCCTACGTCACCATAGGGCGTAATATCTATCTTATACACTTCTATATCAAAAGTCAACATTTTTTTTATTAACTTCATCGCCTTTGTCTCCACGTCTGGGTCCAAGGCAATATAAACTGGTGTGTCGTGCTCTACTATCTTCTGGAATAGTTTTGCGTCGTCTCTCAAGGAAGACCCCAAGATAGGAACTGCATTGCCTGCTACAATAGCGTCAAAGGCTCCCTCTACAATAACCAAGTCGTCTTCATAGTCAACATAAAGTTCGTTGAAAACAATGTTTCGGTGTGCAGGTGGGTTCTTGTATTTCATCCAGTCGTTACCATAAGTTCTCGCAATGAAATAACTTACATCGCCGTCCTCGTTGAATGAAGGAATAATAATTCTATTTTTATATTCGCCTGAAGGACAATAACCTATCTTCCATTTTAGAATGTCTGTTTTCGTCAAGCCTCGTTCATAGAGGAATCGAAGGATAGGTTTTGTTGTGAGTGAAAGGCTACTGGAACAAAGAGACTTAAACTCTTCTGGTAGAGTTATTGACTGCTCTACATTTTCTTCTGCTTCCTGCTCTGTTGAGAAGACGTCTTCGAAAGAAGAAATCTCGATAGTGTTATCAATCTTTGCCCAGGCTTGCTGGTCCATAAATGAGCCAAAGCGTCTTACAATGCGGCGGAGGTTGTTGCCTCGGTAATCACAAACCCAGCACTTGAACTTGTTCTTTTCCAGGTTGACGGATAGCTTCTTTTTGTGGTGTTTGCATTTTGGACAAAAGAATAGCGTCTCACCACCAGAGTGGTAACCGCTGCCCAATACATTTTTTATAATATCAATCTTGTCCGACAAGTTTTACAAACCTTCTTTTATTCTCTCACACAATAACAGAATAGAAATGATAAGTCAAGCAGTTTTTTGAAAAAAACCTGCTTTTGCTATAACCCAACTATCTGCTCTGTCGAAGGAGTCAGGCTTGGGGTTTCCGTGCTTTGTATATTCTACCACGAAAGTAGGCTCGTTGTCAAGTACATATTGTAAAACAACTGGTTTTGCTTTTTCGCCCTTTGGAATCCTTATTCCGCAAAGCTTTCTCGCAGAAGTTGCTGCGAGGTATTGAGGTTCAAGGTTCCATAAGGAATAGCACATCCAACTTACAATCCCATTGAAGCGAGAAAGGGTTGAAAGCGTTTTTGCTGAAGAGAAGCCTGAACGGAAAGATTGCAGAGACTGCTCTATAAAGATTTCTTCTACTTTATAGGAATTGGATAAGCCTGTCAAGACTTTTTTGACTGCTTCTGCTTTTTGGAAAAAGTTTTTATATTTTCTTGTGTCGATAGCACTCATAACCTTTACCTCTCCGTTGTCGTCGAGTAAAGTAATGCCTGTAATGCTGGTTGAGATGTCTAATCCTAAAATCAAAGCTCTTCCTTTCTTAGAAGTCTATTTTCATTTTGAAGGTGTATTGTCTGGATTCTGTTTTCTTAACTGGTGTGGCTAGTTTAGCGATACCTATAAGGTTTTTATCTTCGTCATAAATACCTATCTTAGAGATATAGGTCGTCTTCTCAAATGAGCCAGAATGGTTCGCATAGGGAGACTTCACAACGTTTGCGATTTTGAGTTCGGTATCCTCTGTAAATTTGTTGGGAGATAAAGATATTTCCTCTGAATTGTCATTCCTATCCTCGTAGTCTATGAAGGTTGGATTGTTTGAATGATTGAGGTCGCCTTGTTTTGCGTGAGCAAGCATAGTCATTGTTGGAATATAGTTTGTTCCAAGAAAGTCGATGTCCCAGGAGGAGTGCGTTGCACCAAAAAAGCCCCAGTTGGTCCATTTAGGTGCGAGGGCACCTGACTCGTAAGTCTCGGTTGTATGTGTAGGAGAAATATCCCAAGAGCCAGTTAGGGCGACGAAACCTTCGTTATAGAGGACGACGCCTGCGACCTTGCCAATGTCAGGGTTGGCGGATGAGCCTGCTGTGCCTGTGCCGCCAGTAAAGTCGTTTGGTGTCAAGGAGGAAGGGTTGACGGTTGACGTGAGTGCGGTATTTCCAGCGGTGCCTGCGGTGTTTTGAGTTAGGGTGACCGTATCCACAGAGTCATCTACAGCAGTTACCTGAAATCCGCTTACGCTCTCGACCGCTATGGCTAACTCAGATGCGAAGCTGTCCAAACCAGATAGTCCGCTGAATTGGACAACTATCCTTCCTGAACCGTCTACAGTTCCTGTGCTTCCCTGCCCTGCACTGATACTTATAAAGAAAACCTTCGTTATTCCGCTAGTGTTTGTTATATTTATAGTCTGGCTTGCATAAGGTGAGGTATTGTCAAGCTTGAATACAACAGAGCCAACTGCTGCTGTGGCTGCTGCGGGTACTGGACCTAATGTTTGAATAAGCTCTCCATTGTGTGCCTTATCTTCAAGAGTCGCTACAAGAGAGCCCGAGACATAGAAGTTCATTTTTACGCTGCCCTTCTTTATGGAGGAGCCAAAGAAGATAGACGGAATAGAAACAAGTTTCATTTCTTGGGTTGCTTTGTTCCAGTCTGGAGTTTCAAATGAGTAGTGTCTACTGTGAGGCTTGTAGTGGTTGAAAGTATTCTTAAGTGCTGCGACCCTGTTTCTGTCAGATGTCGTGTAATGGTTCGTCGATATAGACGCAGACATTGGATAAGAGCCAGATATCTCGTTGCCGTACTGAAAGTTCTGAAAGGCTTCTGTTGAAACTGTCTTGAAACTCTCTAGTGAGCCCTGCTTTGTAACAAAAGGATATATGAGGTCGCCCGAGCCTGGTGAGTTGTCTCTGTTTATATTTATCTCGTGTAGGCTAAGATAGCCTTGCTCTGTATTCTGAATGGTATCTGTTGCGGAACCAATGCGAAGAGGCATTACATCGTTGTTATAATAAATTTTACTATTATTAATAAGGAAATAAGTGCGAGGGTGTGCCTTTATCCTGTTTGTGAATATGTCGTTCTGTTCAAACTTATAATAAGACACGTTTAGTCCTCCTAACTTTTAGTAGTCAAGGCGAACACGAAGGGTCATATCGTTCGTTGGATCCTTGCGAAGAGGCTCGGATAACTTAGCAACTGCGAGCATTTCGTTACGTGCAGAGTAGAGACCCACTGTTGTGATATAGGAAACAGGAGCGTCTGTTGATTTATTCTTTACACGAATCTTGCTGTCCTTCAGGTATGTTGGGTTAGAGCTATAGTTGAAGTCGTTATGAGCAACTCTACAAAAGTAGATAGTTGAGTTCAATTCTGTTGTGTTGCTGAATGAGATATTCTTAATCCTCTGTCTTATAGCTGTTGCGAGAATATCATTAGTGTCCTTCGCCATTGTCTCATAGATTACGTCGGTTGAGCCATTTTTCATGATGCAGTCGTCACTTGTGAGGTACCCGATTGGATGATTTGATGCCCCTGTAACATATTTGTTAAATACCTCGGGAGTGATAGCGACAACGCCTGCTTGGTAAAAAATCAATCCGCACGCAGGAGTGGTTCTGCTGGTAGTTAGGTTGTTTGTTCCCGTCGATGAAGTAACTTTAAGAACTGCGAATTCGCCTGCTGGAGAGTTTACTCTATAGTCAGAATCTGCGCCTGAGTCGGAAATGGTAATGTTTGTGGCAGAAGAAGCCACAGCACCATGGACGATGGTGGTGTCAAGCTTTAAACTGAACGTTCCTTTCTTGAGTTCATCCTTACCCAGGAGGCGGGCGAAGTTAAAGAAAATAAGTGCGTTATATTTGTCGCCTGCGGTCAAGTCACCGTCAGCGTCAAACTGTCTAATCTCGCCATTAACATCGTGACCAACAAGAACCTGTGCCATTTGATTATAAATGTTTTTTCTTTTTGAAAAGAGTGCGTTCCCATCTATATTGTTTGGGCTGCCTGGCATCAGGGCACCGCCTGTGGATGCTAGGTCATTGCTTAAGTTGTTGAGAGTACCCTGGGTTGCGATAAGGGCATCATGACCGAAAGTCATATCAAAGATGTGATTTGCCGAAGAACTCTGGTATGGGTAGTCATAAACGGACTGGAACATTCCATGTCCATAAGTTTTGATATTAGTTATCGCTGCGTCTGACTCTGTGTAAGTTACACCATTAACGATAGAACCCGTAATTGGAATTGCCTCGTGGAGAAGTGTCCTAGTACTAGCAATATCATCACTTACGAATGTTTTAAATGTTGAAGCCATTTTGTGTTATCCTCTTTTAATTTTTCTTCATAACCCTAATAGGGATATCGATGCTGCTGCCAGTGGTGGCACCAGTTATTCTGACGTTTGTATCAATGTATAGATAGTTGACACTAGAAATGGTCATTACACTACCTGAGCCGCCGCCTAACTCATTAAATAATGATGTACTAGTCTCTATCTCTTCTGAACGGAATAGGTTAAACTGAACCTTAGAGCCCAATGGTCCATCAATAACGGAGTTTTTTACTTTGACCGAACTTAATTTGGTCACATGCAAGGGGTCTGAAGTGACTGAGAAATAGTAAGTAGCAACTTGGTCGTCGTCTATATATGACACAGTGGCGGTCAGGTTATTCGAAACAGGGTTCACGACTTTTGCGAGGCGATTGTCGACGCTGATAATGTACTGGGTCTCTCTTAATTCGCTGCCGATATCTCTAGTGAAAGAAATTTCATCAGTATCTAGACCCTGGTATGCTTCAATATGAAGGTATGGGTCCGTACCTAGTACACCTTTGACTTTTGCATCCTCTTTAACTAACTCAGCGTGAGTAGCATCGTCTGCTGGTAAAAAGTATACGCCGTTGCCTGCTTGACTTTCCGCAATAGCGCTGGCTGCAAGACTATTCGAGCTAAAGGAGGCGGCGGGCTGGTTTACATCGTCCAGCTTAATGACTGGGAGATAAAGTAAATTCGTCTGTGGCATTGACATTAATTTATGCTTTAGTGAAGAAGTATTATTTGTGAAAGCTTCTAATACTGGAGTTTGCATAATATCTAAGTCGTAGTAAGCCGAGCCGTTTGCATGTGATTTATTGAAAAGCTCGTAGTCAATCTCATCGTCGCCAAGAGCGAACTTTACGATTTTGAAAGAGCCGTCACCTTGTGCTAGTCTTTTTCTGCCCGTGTCTGTCAATACTGCATCAAGAATGATGTCGCCTGAATTATCTAAAAATGCCATTTTATTCTGTCCTCCGCATTATAATTAGTTTTATTATAGAAATAACGCCTGAATCATAAATTAATTAGTTTACTCTGATACTTCTGTTTCTTGTTTTGTGGTAAACTTGAAATTAAAGTCAATTTTCTTGCCAGTTGACTTGGAGGTAAGTCTCATTTTGTATTTCTTACCCCAGGTAGGCTCAGTTTGCACACCTAGTGTCACTTCATCACCTGGCTGTGGTCCTGGTGTGTCTTCTATCCCCATAGCCTCTTCATTTGCAAACAAGCTCTCGAAGGCTGGGAGAATATGAATAAATCTCTTGACACCTCTATTTAGCTTTTGTTTCTTTGGCTCTTCAAGTTCGCAGATTTTACTTATTGGGTATATGGAACCTGCATCATCAACGATCTCAATTTCATATATAACACTTGGATGTGATAGATTTCCATGATAATCCCTTGCCCTTAAACAATAATAATACTTTTTATTTGGTGCTACGTTATCTATGTGGGAATGTGAAGATGCGTCGTCTGTTGCCATATCCAGTGATGTACCATTTTCTTCGAAGTCTTTATAGCTTGTAGGCTTTCTGTCCATTTTATAAAGAGTGAACTCATGAATATGGTCATCTGACTCAAACATTATTTCTTTTTGAGAAAGAGGGATATCCTGTGCTATTTTATATTTCTTCACCAATTCTTCGTCACTAGCTGTAAAGACAATAGGTTCTGCCATGTATCTACCAACAGAAGAGTTAAAGAAGAACTTTATTTTGTTATTGACTCCTCTGAAAAAGATGGGTAGTATTTCTGGTGCTATTGGTGGATTATCATAAATGATGACAGATTTTTCGAATACAGGAACATTAATAATTTTGATATGTGGTTCGGATACTACTGTGAAGTCCATTCCAGAAACGAGAGTTTCTGTGCCCCTTTCGTTTTGTATATGTGTAGCAACGAGAGTAGGATTTTCATATCTATATTTCGTTCCTATAACAAGAATCGATGCGATGATTTTATATCTGTACCTCTTGTCATACTTGACTTGCGTATCTACAAATTTTATGACTTCGAGCTTATCGGTATTGGTGAAATGAAAAGTCTGAAGCAAATTGTTCTCTGCATCTATTTTCTCGACCTTATAGAAGAGAACTTCGTTATATGAAGTTCGACCATCTACAATTTCTTTATAGTCCCTGAACCTTTGTTTCTTTATCCTCTCAACTCTTCCTTTTATTATAACAGACATTAAATTATAGAAAGCACGATAATCTGAACCTGGAAGAACATCATCATTAAACACAAGTTCATTGGAGTCAGATGGTTCAAACATTTCCATAACATCATCAATGTTCCAAGATGCCCTGGCTGCTGCTTCTGATGTAGAGGTGATAACACCTTCTTCAAACCCTTCTTGACCGCTATCATCAGTGACCAACCTTTCGGATTGATTTGTCCTCACCTCTGCCGTGTAGAATACGGATACATTATCTGTAGTTAGATAGTTTCTGATTTGTGAAGAGAAATTTGTTTCTTCTAGAGTGGTACCAAGAAGTGCATCGTCCTCTACATTGAACTCTATTGTGTTGAACATAGGAAATGAATCCTTGTACTCATATAATTCTTGCAACCTTTTTGCCTCTTTCTTTGTAAAAGAGATTTCCCTCATACGTGTGTTCTTGGCATAATCTGCTTGGTCACTTTTATAGTCCTCAAAACTTTCTGACCATTTTGTGAAATAATCGCTGATTGGTCTTATTCTGCCGTCTAGTCCAGAAGGTGGTCCCAATTTTATTCTGCCGCCGTGGTTCCTTATCGAAGCCCTGTCACGACGCCTGTCCAGGTCAGTGTCTTCTCTGATGTCTCTGATAAGAAGGTTGTAATAATTTGGAAGGTCTATTTCTCGTATAGCACCTTCGTAAGAGTCTATGAAACTTTCATACCCCTCTTCTAAAAAATTATAGTCTGACTTTATTTCTGCATAGAGATTCTTTATTCCTGCTGCTTGTTCAACCTCGTTATTGCCATCTTCATATATGTTTATCACTGTAGCATGGTCGAGGTGCTCTTGTGAATTGCTTAAGAAATCAACAAACTCTTGAATTCGGCGGTCGCTGATGTTTTGGTCGGGAGAGCCCGTGTATCCAACGGGATTCCTGAAAGTTAAACTCATGTGTTGTGTAATAACATCTGATTCTGGAGAAGTCTCTGTTCTCTGTACATTTACAGACTCCACAGGTCCGCCTCTGACCATCTTTTGCTTACTAGCATCTGGTTTTATCCAAAAGGCACCAAGTTGTTTACGCAATAAGTCCGAGGAATTGATTCCTTCGTGTGCGTCATAACTGTCCGTAGGATCTTCGAGAGAAGCGTAGGACGACGATACGACAAATAGTTCATCACCAGACTTCTTACTTTGATTTGCTTTGTTTCCAGACATAGTTTACTCTCTCTTTATAATAAATAGGTTGAATGGAGTTTTCTGGCTCTGTGAGCCATATTTCTAGTTGAGGTCAAGCCTAACAATATTTGAACCCTCTAGATTCCTGAGTTGTTCCCGCAGGCTGTCTACTTCAATCTCTAGCTGATTGACTTCGGGAATTAGGGAAGCCCTTCTGTGAACCATCCCTGACTCAGGCTCATGAAGAGTGTTTCTCCAGTATGTATAGGAGAACTTAGGCGAAGGCTTCATGAATTCCTGAATGTCTGAGCCTAGTACAGAGTCAAAGTTTATCGAATCGGTGCGGCTATAGTTTTCTGGATTGCTTATCAGTTGTGATATAACTGCCTCAGCCTCAAGAATACTTGCCCTCAGTTGTCCAAGTTCCGCACTTCTTTCTCGAAGTGTGCGAGACTTCTCTGACAGGCGGCGTCTCAAGTCTGCCTTAATTGATTCAACCGAGTTTGCGAAGGGCAATGCTTGCTGGTTCCTCCTGTCTTGGTCAGAAACGTCTGATGCAAGATTGCTTGCAAACTGGGGATTCATCTCTAATACAAAATCTGCGACAGGTTTTATGATAAAAAATGCGTCGTAGATAGGAGCCCTGGAGTTTGTAGCTCTTATTCCCAACCCAGCCATATGACATGGACTTATTTTACAAAGTAAATTTTTATCTGCGTTACTGCTATAAACATCGAAAGTTAGATTTTCCCACTTTGGTAAGCTTACATTTGGCTTTTCTTCATCCGACTCAAAGCCAGAAAGATAAGAAATCTTCGTAAGAAACTCAAGGGTCACGACAAGGGCTGATTCCTTTGGTGTCTTTTGGGTAAAGCCAAACGAAGTAGAGATGGCTTGATTAGGTGCGAACTCTATTGCACTTCTTCTGTCCGAAGGTGACATGTTTGAAAAATCTGGTATGTGCCTTTCGCCTCTTTCCTCTCTTGAAACTTTGTCGAATATAAATTTTTCAAAAGCTACTTGTCTTCCAAGGGAGGCTTCAGTTACGGTTTCGGTTAACTCGATAGTTCCGTCTGGAGCGGCGGCGGCAGGTGTGAGCAGCGGGTTTCGCTTTCCGCAAGTTGCGCCCAGCCTAGCGAGGTAGGAAGCCTCTGGTCTATCTCCTGGTGATATATAAGCTGGTGAGCCTGGGAAGTGCCCTTCTGTGTTCGATAGAATATCATTTCTAAGGATAGCTTCGCTGTCAGAATCGCTTCTCAATCCTGTGAAAACAGAAGTGTCTCTATCAGAATTCATAAACGCTGATATCGACAAGAATTCTGAACCAGGACCAAAGAGTGACACATTGTTTGAACCTGGCGTACCTTCTAATACAGGCAAGGAGACTTCAGTCGTCCCAGATGGAAAATATTTGTCTATTTCCTGTTTTACCCTATCTGTGTATTCCGCTCCATTGATAACACGAAGTCCGACTTCACCAGTGTCCCTGGATAAAGAAGTTATCTCCCTCCGAACAGCATCTGAAGTTGTTGTACTGAAGTTTGACAAATACTCGATGCCTTCCAGTTTTGGAATATTTGAGTCAAACAGTTTATCTGGTGATGTGTAGAACTTCTTCGCCGAGATTCTTGCGTCTGTTACCGATGGACTCAACCTTCCCTCATAATAATCGTTTGATTCGCCTATGGACGAGGCGGCGTTTGCAAGGAGAGATTCCATCACCTCGATAATTACTTCTAATTCTTTTGGAGATTTTATTTTATCCATTCTCAACAGGTCGCCTATCTTTCGAAGAGTTTCGTCGGCTATAAGTTGAGCATCTCTCAAAAACCCGAGTCGCTGCAAGCCTTTGCCTCCTACATTCGGTCTCCCTATAAATGTCCGATAAATGTCTCGTGCCCTATCCTTTGTGGATTTAAATTCTCTTATCTCGGATGCGTCAGAAACAATTTCTTCCAGAGGTCTGGTATATAAGTCAGTTCTTGCATCGTAAAACTCTGGTCGCATCGAGCCTGCTAGAACCTTCTTCATAAGCGATATGCTTTCGCTCAATCGACTAAGTTTTCTCAAAAGCAATTGGCGAGTAGTATCAACAATTTCAATCGAAACCCCGTAAGAGTATACTCCATCTGTAACGTTTGCAATATCATAATCTGTTCCTGTAATAAACATAAGATTATTATCATCCAGAGGGCTATCGCTGACACCTGTTATACTTATCTGCATTATGGAGCCCGTGTCGGTTATTACCTTTGTTAAGGCGGCGCCTCCTGAAAGTTTTGTTGTCTCTACAATCTCTTCCAATGTTCTCTCGTCTTTGAAATCCTTAACGGTTCTGCCATTTATATCCTGAACTACTTCTACTCTTTTCCTCAATATTTTTAAAGAAGGTATTTGCATCTGATTTATCAAATTGTACTTCTCTGTTGAAGTAAGTCTCTTGTAGATGTCCTTATATTCGCTTCTCTTTTCAAAGAATGAAGCTGCGTCGAAGATAAACACAAATTTTGCCTCGCCTTGTGCATTTCTCGTTATCCATAGATCTGAAATGAAATCTGTCGTAAAGGAGCTATCCCTTTCTTTCTTCGTAAGAACCTGCTCTTCGAGAAACCTAAAGTCCTCCGCTCGTTGTTCGGAGGACTCAAACTTTTTAATTTCTTCTCTTATTCTAAAGTCTTGAATTGGATATTGAAGTTGTCCGTTCTTATATATTTCAATCTCTTTAGTTTTCTCGGTGTCTCTCTGTTCTGCTCTAAACAAATCGATGTCGAAATCTCTCTCCATTTGAAAAACATTAAATGAAGATACTACTGTAAAAGTCATATCTTCTGGTTGCTTTTCTAGTTTATAAGTTTTTTCAAATTTGAACTTTGACACTTGTGAATTGTTGATCACCTCATCAGCAAGAGAGCCTACTGTACTTTCACCGAGAGTCGAGAGCGCAGGAGTGTCATAAGTTATTTCTGAATTACCGTCAGTACGCAGTTCAGTCCTAACTTGAAAATACTTTTCATACTCCTGTTGATTAAACCAAGTGCCGATGGCATCTTGGGTTACCACATCCGAAATAGAATAAACGATTCTCACCGCAATGCCTTTCGCATCCCCACTCCTATTACTTTCAAAAGTGATGTTTTCTACGGTTGCCACAGGCACCAGTGAATTTAATATTTCTGCTTCTGTTTGAGCCATTAGCAATCTTCTCCAAATGGTGGGACAGAATCTATGTTGTCATAAATTTTATTCATATCGCTGTCGCCAACGAAGTCGTCGCAATTAATCTTAATATGACCTCTTTTGCTGAAGTCTGTTTGATACCCGAGGCGACATAAATCGCTCGCATCGATCTCGCTGTCTATATAAATTCTTAAGTGATTGAGAATGCTAGTCTCGTTTATCTCTTCCTCTGAGATATCTTCTGCATCATCCCGATACATTCCGTCAACAACAGAGTCCTCTGTATCACGAGGAAAGCGGAGAGGTAAAAGAACTTCTTCTCCCGTAGTAGAATCGTCCTCAACGACAAAGAACTCAACGTCATAATTCTCTGAAAGAGAATCTGTGTGTAATTCATCAATCTCCAATATTATGTCTTTATGTACAATCCTTATTGCTGTGTTATTCTGAAAAGTTCCCTCATCTGTGACTGCGGCTGAGTTATGGTCGTGGGCACCATCATTTTTAACGACGGATACCTTATATTCTAGGTCTTCCAAATTCATTTGCGGGATTTGAAGTGTCTGCTTTCCATCTCCTGAGCTTGTAATCAATTGTTGTTGAAAGTTTGCTCCATGAAGTGTGACATCCCAAGAAGGTGCATTATCAGAAGTCAGGGCACTTCGTCCAAGGGGAGTTGTGAGGGCGTAATGTTTCTCCTTGGTTGCTTGGAAAGAATCTTTTAGCTTCTTCTTACCAGCCCTTGACTCCTCGATTTGCCTCTCAATCTCTCTCTCTAGGCTAGTGTAAGTTGTTTGGACCCGAAGTCTCGGAGTTTGCTCTAGGATCCTTGTTTGACTATAATTTTGCTCTTCAGTCGCACCTGCATATCCTGAATCGTAAGTAATATCGTCGTCGAAAAAAGCGTAATAGGTAGGTCTAAACTTTCCCTTGGATAGTAAGTGCTTTCCATAGGAAGTAAGTTCTATCTCCATCACCTCTTCTTTTTGATTTTTGAAAGTCATTCTTCATCCCCATCAGCCAGTCTCTTATACTGCTCAAGAGGGTCAATCTGCTTTTCAGAGTTTGCCTCTACCTGAATCATCTCCAACATTGTGAAGTAGTCATATGGGTAATTATACCCGTACTCAGGTTCTTTCGTGCCAACCTCAAAATCAAATTTGAATCTGCTGTCATCTCTTGAGTCCTGGGTCATCTTATAATAGCTCTTCTCTGCCTTTCTCTTTACCTTAAAAGTCATCCAGCGAATGCCCTCTGGTAACTCTCCTATGTTTCCGAAGAATTCATGAGGATTAATCTCGTGGTCAATCTCAACAGAGTCAAGCGTTGCTTTTTTCGCAATCTTTGGTTGTACGCCCTGCCAAATATTAGAAAGGTCTTCTCTATCAAGAGTGTGCTTGAATTCAAAGAAGTACATTACAAAGGGGTCTTGGTCCTCAAAAGTTTCGAAGTCGTAAAGTGGCGGAACATTGTACTTTTTCATACCTTCAATCATATTCGTTATAGAAGTTTGTCGTATCTCTTCACCTGCTTCATTTGTGTATATAACACCATTGATATTATGCTTGCGCTCTTGCTCCCTATATTCTAATTTATTAATCTTAATAAAATTCTTATCATCGACCAACACGGTAGCAGGGCTGCCAAGGGCTCGGATGGGCTTGTCCAAGAAAGGTATCATTATAACTGATTCTGTTATCTCCTTTTCGTC
>JACKQG010002839.1_pt1 | contig 22002 bp, 20 predicted proteins | sample 8237621 | NCBI WGS metagenome assembly JACKQG01 (sample SAMN15677084, study PRJNA649215) | marine metagenome | biome: marine; feature: Black Sea; material: saline water; isolation source: suspended particulate matter (SPM) from the Black Sea western gyre | collected 2013-06-09/2013-06-10 | depth... | reverse complement strand
TAAATTATTTATCTTGATAATAAATTTTTCTCCACTAAGAACCCTTTTAGAAACTGGAACCATTCTCTTATGATATGACTAAATTCCGAGTTCATTTAAGTAATAGAATTATACGCTTGACGTGCAGCCTTTTTGTTTTCTTCTTTCATTCTTGGGATAGCAGAATCAATTCCCTTTTCAACATCATCCATTTCAACCAAACCAGTGATTTTTGCAAAAGCCCCTACAATAGCAGTATTTACAATTGGTGCTGCTCGTGAACCAAGGTGATTTTCAACCGCTATTTTTGTAGCATCTACTGTATAAACTTTGTAATTTTCACCAAAATCGTAGGTCTCAGGCTTTTTATCAGAATTGATTAATATCCAGCCATCTTTTTTCAATCCTTTTGTGACATCAACTACTTCTATTAGAGTCGGGTCTAACACAATTACGCCATCTGGATAGTAAATTTGAGACCGAATCTGCACTGGTTTGTCATCAATTCTGGTAAATGCTTCAACAGGCGCTCCCCTTCTTTCAACACCAAATCTTGGAAATGCTTGAATATATTTACCACCCTGAAAAGCAGCTTCTGCTAAAACTATTGAAGCTTTTACCGCTCCTTGCCCTCCACGACCATGCATACGGATTTCTATCATATCACCTCCCATTATTTTAAAATTATATATTATCCTTATTCTTAAACATAATAACATTTTCGTCTTCTCTGAATTCAATATGGAATCTGGCAAATATATCCAATCTGCCAAGAATTAAAGGTTTTGAACGAAAATTTCATAGTCATAATATCATTAGTTCATTTTCGGGAACTTTTGCAAAGGTAGGTTCTTTATGGATATTCAATGACTTCCTATATACTTTCTCAAACTTCTTCCCATGTGCTACAATCCTATCATTTACAAGGGCAATATATTCTCCTTTATATTTGTTAAAATTAAGAGGATGTATAAATGACCATATTTCACCTTTTACTTCCTGGTGTACTTTCATATCTTTTCCTATAAATATTTTAATACTAAATATTTAATTATATAAAGATTCTTTGTCAATTATTTTGACAAAAAATTCTCAAAATACAATTTTTAAGAAAATAAATTTTAGAAGAAATATTATGATAAATGCAAGAAGAAAATATAAAAGAAAAAAACCGAAGAAAAATAAAAAATCCTTTTCATTCAAAACTTTCCTTATCATTGCAGTAATTATAATTGTTGCCTTCTTTGTCTGGCAGTTAGTAGTAAACATCTCTCAAAAGGAAAAGAAAGAACCTACATTCATAATCAAAGAAATACCAGAGGAGAAGGAAAAAATTCCTGTAGAAATCGAAAAAGGTGCTGTTGAATCTGCAATTAACTATGCTCTACAAAGGTTAGAAATACCAGAAGAATTTATAAAAACATATTCAAAGAGAAATAAAATTTGCAAAGACATTATTATTGATATAAACCAGCTCAGTCTGACTATTGCAAATATCTTCATAACCGATAAGGTTGAAGAGGTGGGTGGACAGGTTATTAGTGTTGAAGAGAGTAAAGATGGAAATTCTATTGAAATGAAAATTTTTGACCCTATAATCAAACAGTATTACATACTGAAAATCAAAAATGATACAAATAATTTATATGAAAAAATCATTAAATTATCAGTAATTATAGACGATTTTGGCTATTTTTCCGGTGAACTATTAGACGAATTTCTTGCGTTGGATAAAAGTATTACATTTTCCATTCTGCCCGAACTTTCTTATAGTCAAGAAGTAATGCAAAAGGCATACAATCAAGGGCGGGAAACATTTATTCATATTCCCATGGAACCCATCAGTTATCCTCAAAATGACCCGGGCAAAAATGCTATCTTTGTTCATCTATCAGAAGAGGAAATTGAAAAAAGAGTAAAAAAATATATCAAAAATCTGCCTCTATGTATTGGAGGAAATAATCACATGGGGTCACTTGCAACGCAACATAGAGATGTTATGATGCCTGTTTTGAAAATTATGAAAGAGAACAATCTCATTTTTGTGGATAGCAAAACAACTCCAAAAAGTATTGCAAACTCATTGGCAAAAGAAATGGGAATCCCAACATATCAGAGGGACCTCTTTTTAGACCCTGACGAAATCAAACAAAATAGAGTTGAAATAATTACCAAAAAAATACTTAAATATTCAGAAGGTCAAAACAAAATAGTCGCAATTACACATTGTAATAGAAAAAGTCTGGATGAGTTGAAACAAATTCTCAAAAATGTTTCTGACTCATCTGCCAGTACCCGATTTATCCCTGATACATCGGGTTCTCGGAGTTGGCGGATTAAACTCATTCCTATCTCTGAAATTCTCATGCCAGAGGAATATGTATTGTGAACTTATTAAATTCAATCATTTTAGGAATAATTCAGGGTTTAACGGAATTCCTTCCTGTAAGTAGTTCTGGGCATCTGGTCATATTCCAAAAATTATTAAATTTCAATGAACCCGGGATAATTTTTGAGGTTGTTGTTCATCTTGCTACACTTTTGGCTGTTATTATCTATTTCAGGAAGGATGTCCTAAAACTTATTATCGCCATCTTTAATTGGAAAAAGAACAGAACCACAGAAATCAAATCTTACCAACACCTTCTGCTCTTTTTGATTATAGCTTCTCTGGTTACTGGGGTTATCGGATTCACTTTCAAGGACATTCTGGAATCCTTTTTTGATAACCTATTTTTAGTAGGCATAATGCTAATGGTAACAGGATTGATATTATTTATTTCTGATAAGTTTAAAAATAATAAAAGAGAAGAATTGAATATACCCGCATCGCTTATTATTGGTTTCGCACAAAGCATTGCAATCATTCCAGGCATTTCACGTACGGGTGCTACAATTACAGCAGGTATTTTTTCAGGTATGAAAAGAGAACTTGCAACAAAATTTTCTTTCTTACTCTCAATACCTGCAATATTAGGAACAGGGCTTTTGAAATTCAAAGAATTTAATCAAGTTGCACACTCAGATGGTTTAGGGTTCTCTTATTTAATAGCAGGAATCACTGCTGCAATAGTAGGTTATTTTGCCATTGCAATTTTAATAAAACTAATTAAAAAAGCCAGGCTGTTCTACTTTTCCATTTATTGCTGGATAGTTGGGTTGATAACAATATTCGTGATTTTGTAAATGGACATAAAAAAATCCATAGAAGTATTAATATTTGCTTCAGATAAACCAATTACTCTTGAAGAAATTGCGAATTATACAGATATTGAAGACCAAAAGGCAATTGAAAATATTATAACAGAATTGAATAATTCATATCAAGAAACAGAGCGTTCATTCTGTATTAGAAAAGTTGCAGGTGGTTATCAATTTGCAACCAATAAAGAATTCTATACGATTATAGAAAAGCTTTACAAAGACCAGAAAAAAATCAATATATCAAATTCAGCAATGGAAGTCTTGGCAATTGTTGCATATAATCAACCTGTAACTCGTGCAAAAGTTGATGCTATAAGAGGAGTAAATTCTCAATATCATTTACATAATTTATTGGAAGTAAGATTAATTAAAATTACTGGTAGATTAAAAAGATTGGGAAGGCCAATTTTATATGGAATAACAAAAGAATTCTTAAAATTCTTTGGAATAAATGATATTCAGGACCTGCCAAATTTACACCAGATTAAAGAAATTACAGAAACTAATATTAGAAAGCCACAAAAGATTTCAAAAAAGGATTGACAATTGACTATTGACAATTGACGATTGACAATTGACAATAGAAAATTAAATGATGAATGAAAAAGAATTAAAGGATCGAACTAAAAAGTTTGCACATCGTTGTGTGAAATTGAGCATAGCTTTACCTAACACCTATTCAGGAAATCATATTAAAGGTCAATTGATCAGGTGTTCTACTTCTGTTGCTGCAAACTATCGAGCTGCATGTATAGCACATTCAAAAGCAAGCTTTATCTCAAAATTAAGTATTGTTATAGAAGAGGTAGATGAAGTATGCTTTTGGTTGGAGTTCATAATAGATGAACAATTATTAATCAAGAAATTAATCATCCCTTTATTTAAAGAAGCTGAAGAATTACTATCCATTTTTATTAAATCTAGAAAAACAGCAAGAAAAAACCTATAATGTCGTCTATTATAAATTGTCAATTGTCAATAGAAAATAGTAAATTTACAAGATGAAAAGAAAACTAAAATACTTTGACCTATTAAATGAATTAAACGCAGGTAAAATTCACAATATATACTTTTTCACAGAAGAGGAGAGTTTCCTGAAAGATAAGGCATTTAATATACTTCAAGAAAAAATAATTTCTCATAAATATGAGGATTTTAATTTATCTATTTTTTATGGCGAAGAAACCAATGCGAATGAAGTATTTGAAGCGTTACAAACTCCCCCGATTTTATCAGAAAAAAGGTTGGTGGTGTTGCGGAATTTTCAGGAACTCCATATCTCACATAAAAATAAAATTTTAAATTATATTAAACATCCTATACCAGAATCTATCTTTGTTATTGAATCTGGAAAAGTAAATCTCAAAACAGAACTGTATAAAAAATTAGTAAAAGATGTTCCAACTTACTATTTCTATCATCTATATAATGCGGCGGCTGCAATACAATTTCTACAAGGTGAAGCAAAAAATCAGCATAAGTTTTTCCAAAATGAAGCTGCAAATCTGATGGTTGATTATATCGGTTTAAGTTATCAAGATTTAAATAGTGAATTTCAAAAATTGTTGATTCATCTTGGTGAAAAAAATAAGATTTCCGTTGATGATATCAAGACCTGTATTGGATTTTCTAAGAAAAATAATATTTATGAACTGCAAAATACTCTTGCAAAAAAAGATATAAAATCGTCACTTAAAATTTTAGAAAATCTGCTTGATAATAGTGTTTCCGAAGTTTTAATTATTATTATGCTAACAGGATTTTTCAAAACTCTATGGAAAATTTCAGTTCATCAAAAATTAAAAAAACAAAATTCTCAGGAAATTGAAAAAACTTTGAATCTTGGATTTTTTTCAAAGAAATTTATTCCACTTGCAAAAAGGTTTCAAACAAATGACTTTCCAGAAATCTTTCATATTCTTCTAAATGCTGACCAACAACTCAAATCCGCAAGTATCCCCAGAAAAATAATACTTGAAATAATGATTTATAAAATTTGTAGAAATGGCTGAAAACCAGAAATTTAAATCAGGCTTTGTTACAATAATCGGCAAACCAAATGTTGGTAAATCCAGTTTGATGAATTCATTTCTTGGACAAAAACTATCTATCATCACACCAAAGCCACAAACCACAAGACAGAATATTCTTGGCATCTTAACAGAAAAAGATTACCAGATTGTTTTTATTGATACACCCGGTTTTCTGAAACCAAGATATTTACTTCAGGAAAAGATGCAAAAGTCCATCTTAAATTCACTGAAAGATGCGGATATTATAATCTTTATAAGTGATATAGTAACTTTCCCAACTGAATATGATAATCAAGTTTGTGAACTTATTAAAAGAATTAAACTCCCCAGAATTGCTGTCATCAACAAAATTGATTTGGCAAAAAATAATGCTATTGAGAAATCAACTATTACTCTTAAAAAATTCGAATTTGATGGACTATATTTTATTTCAGTTAAAGATGGGATTAATATATCAAATATTAAAAATGAAATTATCAATTTTCTTCCTTACCACCCTCCATATTATCCCAAAGACGATTTATCAACTCAAACAACAAGATTCTTTGCTCAAGAAATAATTAGAGAAAAAATCTTTAAATATTTAAAACAAGAACTGCCTTATTCGTCTGCTGCTACAATTGAACAATTCTCTGAATCCGAAGATAAAGTAGAGATATTTGCTAATATTTATGTTGAGACTAATTCTCAGAAAAAGATAATTATAGGTTCAGGTGGAGAGCTTATAAAGAAAATTCGCCAAGTAGCTGAACGAGATATCCGCTATTTAATTAATAAAAAAGTTAAATTACATCTCTGGATAAAAGTTCGCAAAAATTGGAGAAAGAAGGAAAGAATCTTAAAAGAGTTTGGGTATTAGTTCACCCCGTTAGATATTTATGTTTTTATATAGATATATTATATTATCAGTTAATTGGCTAATATCAAAAGAGAAATATAAATTTTTTCTAATGAATTATCTAACGGGGTAAATTAGGAATAAAAATAATAAAATTCCTTTGTGCTCTTTGTTTGTCCCATGTAATATCCCCCAGATCCGATTTTATCGGGACTTCGTCTCAGAGCTAGCAGACTGTTTATTAAAACACCATTAAAAATGGTGTTAGGATCGTTTCAATGTAATTGTAATTCGTAATTTTACATTTATATTTGTGTCCCTGCGGACGCGGGGATTGTGTCCATTCTCCATAATAGTAGAACTGCTACTGCGAAGGATGAACCTTTGTGGTTAGAATGGATTTTCATATGAACATATATGCCAGCAGGCTATCACAAAGGATTATGAAAATTATTAAGGATTTAAAATAGTTTAATTTTATGAATAAAATATTGTTCGTGTTAGTTCGTGTGGTTCGTGGCAAAAAAAGGATTTTCAGATGAAAGATAACTATTTTATAGCAATTGCAGGAAACATAGGCGTTGGTAAAACAACTATGACAAAACTTATAAGTGAAAAACTTGGTTGGCAAGCATTTTACGAACCGGTTATTGAAAATCCATATCTTGATGATTTCTATGAAGATATGAGTAAATGGAGCTTTCACCTTCAAGTATATTTCCTATCTAAAAGGTTTGAAATACAAAAAATGATTTTTGAGAATAATATCTCCTGCGTTCAAGACCGTACAATTTATGAAGATGCTGAGATTTTTGCTCGCACCTTGCATAGACAAGGATTTATGAATGAACGAGATTTTGATAATTATCAAGAGCTTTTCAAAAATATGACTTATTACCTTCGTGCACCAAACCTGATTGTATATCTTCGAGCAAGTTTAGATGAACTGCTTTTACGAATCAAACAGCGAGGAAGAGAAAGCGAAAAAACTATTTCTCCAGAATATCTTGGGGAGTTAAATCATGCTTATGAGAACTGGATTCCTCGTGCAAAGAAAATAACCCAGGTATTGGTCATAGATACTAATTACTATACTCAGCCTGAAATAGAAGCACAAGCAGAAATAATCATCCATAAGATAGAGGAGTTTTGTCCACCTTCTGTGTTTGAAAGGTAGAATCACAACCTTGCTAAGATTCGGAGACAATAAAAGAGTTTAAATTTTAAACAGGGATACCCCAAAATTTTATTATAAACTTCAGCAATAGCCTATAAATGAAAGTACTGTGGATGATTTGAGTTGGAAATTTGATTATACAAGAAACCCACAAATTCATTTGTGGGATTAAAAGTTCAAAGAGGTTTACAACTGTTTCAACAGTTTCTCTAAATAAATAACTCAAGTTTCGCAGGTGGCAGACGGAATAGAGTTCATGTTACCCTGAAATAGCAAGCCCTCCTTCACATGGTTTCGGTGGGCAAGCAGAAGAACACCCCGATTCCTGTCCCCGATTAAATCGGGGATCGTCAGGAACGGGCTTAATCGGGGCTGATTTTTGTTGTTTATTTGATCTTTATTTTTAAGAATGAAATATTCGTCTTATTAGTGTCTACCCCGTTGATAATACTATCTACGGGGTTTACCTGCCTTATCTTCGTTTATCTGAGGTGGATTAAAATTGTAACACGCTTCTCTGAAGCGTCTGTCAGCTGGTCTGGGCGCCCGAGCCTGAAAGGAGCTCTGCTCCATATTATGAACCAGAGATTCATAATACAGACGGAACAGTCCCCGCGGACGCGGGGATCCGTGTTACAGAGGGAATAGAGTTACCAAGTGCGAAACTTGAGTAAATAAAAAACCATTGAAATGGTTAATAGAAGTGCATTTGTTCTATTTTCCCCACGAATGATCCCCAATTCCTGTCCCCGATTAAATCGGGGATCGTCAGGAACGGGCTTAATTGGGGACAAAATCTAAATTTTGATACCGACCTGTCGGGAAAAATAAAGACCTGTTCTAATAAAGATACTCAGGACGGGATTTTTTATTTATATCAATCTTACATTTCCAACTTTTATTGACATAAAATTTCAGTATTTTTATTTTTGAAAAAAATAAAACAATTGAGGTGACAATGAAAAAACTACTTTCAGGTAATGAAGCTGTTGCAAGGGGAATTTACGAAGCAGGTGTGAAATTTGCATCCGCATATCCGGGAACTCCAAGCACAGAAATTCTTGAAAATGTAGTTCAATACAAAAATGATGTACATTGTGAATGGGCTCCAAATGAAAAGGTTGCTGTAGAATCTGCAATTGGTGCTTCTATGGGTGGAGTTCGCTCAGTGGCAGCTATGAAACATGTGGGCTTAAATGTTGCAGCTGACCCGCTTTTCAGTATGGCATATATTGGTTCAAATGGTGGAATTGTCATCATTACTGCTGATGAACCAAGTATGCATTCATCTCAAAACGAGCAGGATAATCGTCATTATGCCCGTGCTGCAAAAATTCCGTGCATTGAACCTTCAGATAGTCAAGAAGCTAAGGACTTTATTATATCTGCCTTTGAAATAAGCGAAAAGTTTGATACACCTGTCCTATTCAGAATGACAACCAGAATCTGTCATTCAAAAAGTATTGTTGAATTTGGAAAAAGAAAAGAGAAAAAATCAAAAGGATTTACAAGAGATTTTCAAAAATATGTGATTCTACCTGCAAACGCCAGAAAATTGCATCTCAAAGTTGAAGAAAGACTAAAAAAATTAGAAGAATATGGATATGATTGTCCTTTGAATAAAATAGAAGTGAATGATACAAAGATTGGAATAATTACAAGCTGTATTGCGTATCAATATGCAAAAGAGATATTTCCAAACGCTTCCATACTGAAATTGGGTCTATCCTTTCCAATGCCTAAAAAACTTATCAAAAAATTTGCAAATAAGGTTGAAACTTTGTATGTTATAGAAGAATTAGAACCATTCGTAGAAGAACAGATTAAAGCAATGGGAATTAAAGTAATCGGCAAGGATAAATTGCCAATTACTTATGAATTCAATACAAATGTTATTGAAGAAAGCCTGTTAAACAAAAAATCTTATAAGGAAATCAAAGTTGAAAACTTACCTCCCCGACCACCTGTATTATGCCCCGGATGTCCGCATAGAGCTGTTTTCTATATACTTAGTAAACTAAATGTTCATGTGACAGGTGATATTGGCTGCTATACTCTTGGTGCATTACCTCCATTTTTAGCATTACATACCTGCGTTTGTATGGGAGCAAGCATTGGAAGTGCTTACGGAATTGAAAGAGCAATGGAACAGGACCCTACTGGAAAAGTTGTAGCAGTTATAGGAGACTCAACTTTTGTCCATTCCGGTATTACTGAACTTATTAATATTGTTTATAATAAAGGCATATCAACTGTGTGCATTATGGATAACAGCATCACAGCAATGACTGGACATCAGGACCATCCTGGCACAGGAAAAACTTTGATGGGTAAAAAAACACATAAATTGGACTTAGTTAAATTGGTTGAATCCTGTGGAATTAAAAAAGAAAATATCCGTCCTGTAAGTGCATTTAACACAAAGGAACTGATGAAGGTTTTCAAAGAAGAACTTGCGAAAAGTGAGCCGTCGGTAATTATTACTCAAGGACCTTGCATTTTTATTGAACCAAAAGATAAAAAATGGAAATTATTTGAAGTTAAGGCAGAAAAATGCAAAGTAGCCTGCAGTGCTTGTTTAAAAGTTGGTTGTCCTGCTATTTATAATGATGAAAATGGCAAAGCAGTGATTGACCCAATGTTCTGTCTCGGATGTACAGTTTGTGCTCAGGTTTGTCCATTTGATGCAATTATTGAAGTAGAAAGGTAAAAAAAATAGAGGTTGAATCTGGAAATATAAAAAGCATAAAATATAGGATAAAGAAAAAAATATGAATATTAATGGACATCTCAAAAAAGCAAATGAAATAAAAAGAAGTTTAAATAAACTACTTCCTGACCCAAAAGGAGAAAATGTTATCGCTGTGGTTGAACTTATATATGGAGTTTTGATTCACTTAATTGCCTTTGGTATGGAAAAAAGGTATCAACGACATATTGATACCCATGTAGGTTTACCAAAAGAATTGCGAAAGGTTGGAGAGAATGAGATAGCTGAGATATTTGAGGAAATTGATACATTTAGGGCTGGTAGATGGTATGGGGCAAAAGGGAATGGCGAGATAGTTAAAAGATCTTTAAATTGTTTAGAGAAAGTTGAAATATGGGCAAGAGAGAAATAGCCAGAATTTTTAAACCACCTGTTATAGATTTTATTGCGCAAGCATCGGAAATCCCTAACTTGGTTTGTGCAATACTGTTTGGTTCTGTAGTGACAGGGGACATATCAAAAAAGAGTGACATTGATGTATTACTTCTATTTGATTGTGACCACAATCCAGAACTTGGAGAGGAAATGAAAACTGCCGTTCAAATTGCTGGAAAGATTTGTGCTAAACATAATCTGGCTCATATATTCTCATTTGTAATACAAAATAAGCGAAAAATGAAAGAAATAGATGCAGATTTCCTTTGGAATGTATGCCAGGAAGGTATTGTTATTTGGGGGCTACCTAAAATTGTTCTTGCTCGCAAACCCAATCCGAATTTAATACCTTTATCACTTATTTCATATTCGGTAAGTGAATTACCAAATAAGAATAAGAGAGCAGTATTTCGTGCTCTTTATGGAAATGGCAAAAATAAAAAAGGGTTAATAGACAAAAGAAATGAAAGATTGGGAAGAGGCACTCTGCTGGTCACTTCTGATAAATTTGAAGATATAAAGAACATTTTTGATAAATTTGGAGTAAAGGTTTTTTCTATTAAAAAATTGTGGGGGCATTACCCGCCGGTTGGTACATTGTCACCCTAGTGACAAAAAAGTCACTTATTCTATGTTTTTGTCACTATAATGACAAAGAATAAAACATAAAGGATTCAAAAATGAAAAAGGATAAAATTAATGTTTTGATTTGTGGAGTTGGTGGGCAGGGAATTTTACTTGCTAGTGAGATTCTCTCTGAAGTATTTATAAAAGCTGGATACGATGTAAAGAAAAGTGAGATACATGGCATGTCACAGCGAGGTGGAAGTGTAGAAAGTCATGTTCGGGCTGGCAAAAAGGTTCATTCGCCACTGATTAAAAAAGGTGAAGCAGATTTCATTCTTGCTTTTGAAAGTATGGAAGGACTTCGCTATCTTGAATATCTATCATCAGAAGGAAAACTAATTCGGAATACCCAAAAAATCATACCACTTACTGTAACTATTGGTAATGCAGAGTATCCAGATAATCCAGAAAAAATTGCAAAAGATAATGGGATTGATACTGTTTCTATAAATGCTATAAAAATTGCCAAAGATTTAGGAAGCGATAAGGTTGTGAATATCATTTTGCTCGGCGTATTAGCACAATATTTAGGTGACTTGTCCGCCCCCTTGCGGATTGACAGAAAAATCTGGGATGATGTAATAGTTGATTGGATGAATGTAAAAAAACTTTCTCCAAAAATAATGGAGATAAATAAAAAGGCTTTTGAAAGAGGATACAATTCAACAGCTTAAGACTGGGTATTTTATAATAATTAAGTAAGTAAAAAATATGAAATCCACCAAAAATATCCTGAAAGAATTCAAAAAATTTATTAAACAAGAAGATTTAATCCAACAAGATGATAAACTGCTCATCGGAATTTCCGGCGGAATTGACTCCACTATTCTGCTTTATCTGATAAGAAAAATCTCAGCAGAATATAACCTGACAATACTTGCTGTGCATATAAATTATCATCTGCGCGGAAAGGAATCTGACGAGAACGAAAAATTTGTAAGAAATTTTTGTCATAAATTGGGTATCCCACTTATTATACAACATATAACAATCAAAGAAAAATCTAATTTAGAAAACCAAGCAAGAAGAATCAGATTTCGTATCTTTAGAGGTCTTTTGCAAAAATATGATTTTAATAAAATTGTTTTAGGACATAACAAAAACGACCAAGCAGAAACTCTTCTTCTCCATCTCTTCCGTGGTAGTGGTATTAGTGGATTGAAAGGAATGTTATCACATTCTCGTAATATTATTAGGCCCATACTGAACTTTTCAAGAAATGAACTCTATGAATTCGCAAAGCAGACAAATATTAAATACTCTCAAGATTCTTCCAATTTTAGCCTTAATTTTGACAGAAACAAGATTCGGCAAACTATTATCCCAATTGTAGAAACAGAATTAAATCCAAAAGTTATTGATAAAATCTCTGAAAGTGTTCATATCTTCCAGCAAACAGATGCATTTTTACAAAAATATTCTAAAGATGTTTTCCCTGAAATTGTCACAAAACAAGTTAATGAGAATTATAAAATAGATTTGAATATAATTAAAAATAAAGAGATTTTACTTTTTTATGTGTTCAGGCAGGTATTTGGTCTTCTTAGTGGTTCAGAAAAAGGTTTCTTCACTGTCCATTTCCAGGAAATTATTAATTTGATAAAGAAACCAGGAAGTATGTATATCCAATTACCACGAAACATATTTGTAATAAAGGAACCAGGCTTTCTGAAATTCTCAAAAAAATCACCAGTTTCTGAAATCAGCAATTTAACCAGAAAAATAAAAAGAGCCTCCCGTAGTATTTGTTTTGAGAACAATTATATTTCAACTTATGAGGTAAAAACCCTTCCTTTACACGGTTTCCACTTCACTCATAAGAATATATGTTATATAGACCAGGATAAAATAAAATTTCCGCTTACTATCAGACATTATCAGCCAGGAGATAGATTTAGACCTCTGGGAATGAAATATAATAAAAAACTTAAGGACTTCTTTATTGATTCAAAGATACCAAGATTTGAGCGTAGAGAAAAGGTCATTATTGAAGACCAAAACCAGATAATATGGATTGCAAAAATCCGTATAAATGATAATGTTAAAATTACTCCTAAAACACAACATGTTTTAAGAATAAAAATTATAAAGAAGTTGCGTTATTATCGTAAAGCAAGAAGAATTAACAAATAAAGATTGACAAATTATAACTTCCGAATTCTGTATTGTCAAATAAGAATGTAGTTCTAATATCTCGTTTAATATATTACATTTTCACCCTTCGTCCGTCAGCTGACGGGCTATGGAGAACTGGCTATTAATGGCAAGAATTTTGAAAATTTGAAAAAAATATTAAATACTTTACAAAATAAATTTTGAACTATATTTTAAGTTAGAGTTATGAAAAAAGATATAGAAAAAATTCTAATTTCAAAAGATGAGATACAGAGAAAAATAAAAGAATTGGGTGCTCAAATCTCAAGAGATTACAAAGGAAAAATGCCTATTCTTATAGGTATTCTTAAAGGTGGAGTGATCTTTCTTGTAGATTTAATGCACAATATTAATATTCCAATAGAGATAGAATTCCTTGGTGTGGCAAGTTATGGAAGTTCTACACAAAGTTCAGGTATCATAAAATTAACAAAAGATTGTAATTATGACATTTCCGGTAGAGATATTATTTTAGTTGAAGATATTATTGATACAGGTCTTTCACTTAAATATATCATGAATTTATTAAAAAATAAAGAACCTAAATCAATAAAAATTTGTGTACTTCTTGATAAACTTGAAGCTCATAAACAAGATATAAAAATTGACTATAAAGGGTTTACTGTGCCAAATAAATTTATTGTTGGATATGGTCTTGATTATAAAGAAAAGTATAGAAACTTGCCTTTTATTGGTGTTTTGAAAAAGGAGATTTATCAATAATGAATAACAGAAAACCGCAAAAGAGCCCGGATAAGTTCGGGCAAAAAAATAAATTTTCCGGTAAAACACCCAAAGGAAGCTCTTTACTTGTTTGGCTTATAATAATTCTAGCGATTGTTGCCTTTTTCCAATTTTTTTCTGGTGGGCCCAAAGTTAACGATGTTTCCTATTCAGAATTTATTAGTGATATAGAATCTGGGGCTGTCCATGAAATTATATTTAGTGGGAAAGATATAACTTATACTATTGGTAATACTAAAAGACATACAAATATACCTTTTGAAGATGCAGAATTAGTTAAAGATATTGCAGAAAAGCACAAAGAAATTACAATTATTTCAAAAAAACCTTCTATTTTTTCTTCGTTATTGTCTTATCTACTACCTTTTCTTTTATTTATTGGCTTCTGGATTTTTATTATGAGGTCAATGCAAGGAGGTGCTGGCAGAGTATTTAGTTTTGGAAAAAGTCGTGCAAAATTGCTTACTGGAAATCGTTCAAATGTTACTTTCAAAGATGTTGCTGGAGTTGATGAAGCAAAAGAAGAGTTGGAAGAGATTATTGAATTTCTAAAAGAGCCTAAAAAATTTCAAAAGCTTGGTGGTAGAATTCCAAAAGGAGTTATACTTCTTGGTCCTCCGGGAACAGGAAAAACTCTACTTGCAAAAGCTGTAGCAGGTGAAGCAAAAGTTCCTTTCTTTAATATAAGTGGTTCAGACTTTGTTGAAATGTTTGTAGGTGTTGGCGCATCCCGTGTTAGAGACCTTTTTAATCAAGGTAAAAAGAATGCACCTTCTATTATCTTTATTGATGAACTTGATGCGGTTGGCAGACATCGTGGAGCTGGTATTGGTGGTGGTCATGACGAAAGAGAACAGACATTAAACCAACTTTTAGTAGAAATGGATGGGTTTGAACCAAATGAGAGTGTGATTATTATCGCTGCAACGAATAGACCAGATATTCTTGACCCTGCATTACTGCGTCCAGGACGATTTGATAGAAGGGTTGTGGTTGATAGACCTGACATGAGAGGTAGAGAAGGAATATTAAAGGTGCATGTGAAAAAAGTTCCTTTAGCAAAAAATGTAGATTTATCTGTAGTAGCAAAAGGAACCCCAGGATTTTCTGGTGCAGATTTGGCTAATTTGGTTAATGAAGCTGCCCTATGGGGAGCTCGCCAAAGCCATAAAGTAGTTAAGATGGAAGATTTCGAAAATGCCAAAGATAAAGTCATTATGGGTAAAGAAAGAAGAAGTCTGATGCTTACCGAGACAGAAAAAAGAAATTCCGCATTTCATGAATCCGGACATGTTTTGGTAGCTAAATTTATCCCTGGTAGTGATCCAATACACAAAGTTACAATTATACCTCGTGGTCTCTCACTTGGTTCCACGCATCTCCTGCCAATTGATGACCGTCATACCTACTCAAAAAGTTATTGTCAGACAAAAATTGCACATCTGTTAGGAGGAAGAGCTGCGGATGAAATTTCTGGAGGTGAACCTACTACTGGTGCAGGTGATGATATCAAAAAAGCTACCGAACTCGCAAGGAAAATGGTTTGTGAATGGGGTATGAGTGATAAAATTGGACCTATGACCGTTGGCGAAAGAGAAGAAAGTGTGTTTCTGGGTAAAGAGTTTGGAAGACAGGAAAATTATAGCGAAAGTGTTGCTAAACTCATTGATAATGAAATAAAAAAATTTATTGAACAGGGTTATCAAACCTGTAGAAAAATCTTAACTGAAAATGTAAATTTATTAAATAATTTGGCTGAAGCTTTGCTTCAGAAAGAAACCTTAAGTGGAGAAGAGGTTGATAAAATTTATCAAGAATACATAAATCAAAATAAATCAAGTGCTCAATCACAAAGTCATCATCCTCGCGGACGCGGGGACACAAAGAATTAGTATGATTTTTTGTTCCAATAAAAAGTTATCTTGGTGCCTTCGTGTCTTAGTGGCTAAATAATAAACAAGGCAGACCAAAATGATTAAAGGAACGAGTATTATAGGAGTAAAAAAAGGGAATAAAGTTGCAATTGGTGGAGATGGACAGATAACACATGGAGAGACGATATTCAAATCTCATGCACATAAAGTACGGACTTTATATGATGGAAAAGTAATTGCTGGCTTTGCTGGTGCAACTGCTGATGCTTTAACTCTTTTTGAAAGATTCGAAGTTAAACTAAAACAATTTAAGGGCAATTTGATGCGTTCAGCAGTAGAATTGGCAAAAGATTGGAGAACTGATAAAATATTAAGACGTCTCGAAGCTATGATAATTGTTGGCGATAAAAAAAATCTGCTTATAATCTCTGGAAATGGTGATGTTATTGAACCAGATAACAATATTGCTGCTATTGGTTCAGGTGGTCCTTATGCAAAAGCTGCAGCATTAGTGCTAATCAAAAATAAAAATCTTTCACCAAAAGAAATAGTAGAAAAATCACTAGAAATTGCAGCAAATATTTGCATTTATACAAATACTAATAGAATAATTGAGGAACTATAATTATGGAAATGAAAGAACTTACGCCTAAACAGATTGTAAAAGAACTAAACAAATATATCATTAGTCAGGACAAGGCAAAAAAAGCAGTTGCAATAGCCCTTCGTAATCGCTGGCGACGACAAAATGTTCCTGAAGATTTACGGGATGAAATTTTACCAAACAATATCATTCTAATTGGCCCTACAGGTGTTGGCAAAACAGAAATTTCACGACGACTTTCAAACCTTGTAAATGCTCCATTCATCAAAATTGAGGCATCAAAGTTTACAGAAGTAGGTTATGTTGGCAGAGATGTAGAGTCAATCATTCGTGAACTTGTAAACCTTGCTGTAAGTCAAGTAAGAGAAGAGATGATTAGTGCTGTAGAAGAGCAAGCAAGAAAACGGGCTGAAGAAAGGGTGCTTGACCTCCTGTTTCCACCTATCAAAAGAAGAAGAAAAGCAAACCTAACATACGAACAGAAGCGTCAAGAAAGATTAGAATATGAAGAGGTAAAAAGTAAACAAAATCAAACCAGAGAAAAACTCCGAAAAATGCTTCATAAAGGCTCTCTGGATGAAAGGGTTGTAGAAGTCAAAATTGATGAATTGCCTGAACCAAGAGTTGAAATCTTCTCAAGCATGGGATTGGACAGTTTTGATATCAATATGGGTGAAATATTAGCAGGATTTATGCCCGGGCAGTTGAGTAAACGAAAAGAGATGAAAGTAAGCGAAGCAATTGATTTCCTTTTCTATTCCGAATCCAAAAAATTGGTTGATATGAATGAAGTAAAAGAAACTGCTATTAACAGAGTTGAGGAAAATGGAATTGTTTTTCTCGATGAGATTGATAAAATCGCTGGAGGAAAATCTAAATCAGGTCCTGATGTTTCCAGAGAAGGTGTGCAAAGAGACCTCCTGCCTATTATTGAAGGAACAAATGTGCCTACAAAATATGGAATGGTAGACACAACACATGTTCTTTTTATAGCTTCCGGAGCCTTTCATGTTTCTAAACCTTCTGACCTGATACCTGAACTGCAAGGAAGATTTCCAATAAGAGTAGAATTACAAAGTCTTACAAAAGAGGATTTTGCAAAAATTTTAATATTACCAAAAAATGCACTTATAAAACAATATACTGCTTTAATGAAAACCGAAGGTGTGGATGTTAGTTTTACCAAAGGGGCAATCAAAGAAATTTCCAACTATGCTGCAATGGCTAATAATAAAATGGAAGATATTGGAGCAAGAAGACTCCATACAATTATGACAATTCTTCTAGAAAAATATCTATATGAACTTCCTAATCCTGAATGCAGCAAAATAAAAGTTACTAAAGAGGATGTAAGTAAAATACTTGAAAAGATTATTACGGACGAGGATTTAACAAAATATATTCTTTAATTAAAAAATATTAGATAGAATTTAAAAAATCTTACAACAAATCTTAAACATAAAGTAAAAAGGGGATGAAAACATTATAAAGAGATTAATAATCATTTCAAACAGGTTACCAGTTAATATTGAAAAAAGGAAAGGAAATTTGCACTTTCGCCAAAGTATTGGTGGCTTAGCAACAGGTCTGGGTTCATTCTATAAATCTTATAATAGTATATGGATGGGCTGGTGTGGTATACCATCTGAGAGACTGAATGTGGAGGAAAAGAAGGAGATAGAAGCAAAATTGATGAAAGATTTTGCCAGCTATCCTATATTTTTATCCAAAGGAGATATTGAGAGATATTATCGTGGATTTTGTAATGAAACTATTTGGCCACTTTTTCATTGTTTTACTCAATATGTCGTTTATGATAAGAGGTTATGGGAATCTTACAAATCTGTAAATAGACATTTTCGCGATGCAATCTTAAAAATCGCAACCCCAGATGATATTATCTGGATTCAAGACTATCATCTTATGATTCTTCCTAAATTTATACGAGAGAAAATGTATAATGCAAAAGTAGGTTTTTTCCTTCATATACCCTTTCCTCCTTTTGAGATATTTCATCTACTTCCATGGCGAAAGGAAATTTTAGAAAGCCTTTTGGATGCTGACTTGGTTGGATTTCATACATACGATTATGTCCATCATTTTCTTGAGAGTATTCATCGTACTTTAGGGTATGACCACACAATTGGTCAAATCACTACTGAAGAGAGAATGGTGAAGGTTGATAGCTTTCCTATGGGAATTGATTATAGTCAATATGCCGGTGCTGTAGATATTCCAGAAGTGAAGAAGAAGTCTAAAAAAATTCGTAAAAAAGTGGGTGACCAGAAAATAATTATATCTATTGATAGGTTGGATTATACAAAAGGTATACTTCAACGAATGGAAGCGTTTGACTCCTTTCTTGAGAATAATCCAGAATATAAGGAGAAAGTCACTCTTATCCATGCATCAGCCCCTTCACGAACAAAAGTGGAGCACTATAAATTACTGAAAAAACAAGTAGATGAACTTGTTGGCAGAATTAACGGAAGGCATAGTACAATTGGATGGACACCAATCTGGTATCTCTACCGTTCCTTACCTTTTAATGATATAACTGCTCTATATAATGTGGCTGATGTGGCTCTTGTAACGCCCCTTAAAGATGGAATGAATTTAATAGCTAAAGAGTTTATTGCAACTAAAACTAATGGCAAAGGAGTTTTAATTCTTAGTGAGATGGCAGGAGCAGCAAGAGAGTTAGGAGAAGCAATTATAGTAAATCCAAATGATAAAGAGGAGATTGTGAAATCTTTAAAACTAGCATTAGAGATGTCTGAGGAAGAACAAATAGAAAATAATCGGACAATGCAAAAGAGATTACAAAGATACAATGTTGAGCGATGGGCAAAAGATTTTATGGATGGGCTATCGCAAATTAAAGAAACTCAACAACAACTTCGTGCCAGAAGACTTACTGATAAGATGAAGGTAAAGTTAATTGCTGATTATTCTAAAAGTAATAATCGCCTTTTATTACTAGATTACGATGGAACTCTTGTTCCTTTTACAGCAAGACCTGAAAAAGCAAATCCAGATAATGAACTTCTAATGATACTTGAATCTCTCAGCCTTGATACAAAAAATGAAGTGGTAATCATAAGTGGACGAGATAAGCAGACATTAGAGAAATGGTTTAGCAAGATAAGTGTTGGATTAATTGCTGAACATGGTGCCTGGGTCAAAGAAAAGGATAAAGATTGGGAAACTATTGAGCCTCTAAAAAACAACTGGAAAGAAAAAATACTGCCAATTCTTGAATATTATGTTGATAGAACTCCTGGTGCTTTCATTGAAGAGAAGGAATTCTCTCTTGTATGGCATTATCGCCAAATTGATAATAAATTAGCTTTAGTAAGAAATATGGAACTAAAAGATGCTCTCCTGAGTCTTACTGACAACCTTAATCTTGGTGTTTTAGAAGGAAATAAAATAATTGAAATCAAAAAAGTTGGAATAAACAAAGGACGAGCAGCATTGAAATGGAATTCTCCGAGTAATCCTTTGGAAAATAAAGATTGGAATTTCATCTTAGCAATAGGAGACGATGTTACTGATGAAGATGTTTTTAACATCCTTCCTAAATCAGCATATTCTATTAAGGTTGGGTTGACACACTCTCAAGCCAGGTTTAACCTGGATTCTGTAAAGAGTGTAAAATTATTAATTAAAGAATTAATTTCGTAAAGCGAAGACCGTAGAGCGTGAAGCGTAAAGCAAGAAGCGACAAATTTCCAAACTTTTTGTTCTATACTCTCTAAAAATACGCTCTCCGCTTTTCGCTCTCCGCTCTACGAACTGAGATAATACTATGCGTAAATTAGAAGATTATATCGGAATTGTGGGAGATGAAGTTATATCAAATATTTACATGAATGCAAAAAAAATATATGGAAAGCATATACTACATATCAATTCCACTTACCAAGGTGGCGGCGTTTCAGAAATGCTTGTTTCACTCGTGCCATTAATGAATAACATTGGACTGGATGCAGGTTGGAGAATACTACACGGAAGTCCGGACTTTTTTATGATAACCAAAAAGTTCCACAATGGGCTTCAGGGTGCAAAGATAAACTTATCAGATTTGAAAAAAAGCTTATATACACAAACGAATGAGAATTTTTCCACTTTTACACACATAGATCACGATTGCGTGATAATTCACGACCCCCAACCTCTTCCTCTTATAAGATTTTATAGGAAACAACAACCCTGGATTTGGCGATGCCATATTGATCTTTCTGATCCTCAAAATGATCTTTGGAATTTTCTTAAAAATTTTATGCTTAAATATGATGTTATTATTTCTTCAAGTGAAAAATATAAAAAAGCTAATCTCCCGGTAGAACAAAGAATTATTTGTCCTGCAATTGACCCAATTTCTTTAAAAAATAAGGAACTTTCTGAAAAAGATATCTTAAAATTCATTAAAAAAGCCCGTATCCCAACTGACAAACCTATAATCACTCAAGTTTCGCGAATGGATCCATGGAAGGACCCAGAAGGCCTACTAGAAGTATTTAATCTTGTAAAAGAGAAAATAGATTGTAGACTAGTTTATTGTTATAATACCGCTCCAGATGATCCGGAGGGTACGACAATATACTCAAGAGTATATCGAAAAGCAAAGAAACTGATAGAAAAAGGTGATGTAATATTTGTTGTTGGTAACAATGATGTTCTGGTAAATGCTGTACAAAGATTCTCTGCAGTAATTGTTCAAAAATCCATAAGAGAAGGATTCTGTCTTGCAGTCACTGAAGCGCTCTGGAAAAAGAAACCTGTTGTTGCATCTAATGTTGGTGGAATACCTGCTCAAATAAAAGATGGAGAAAATGGCTTTTTACTTGAGCACACGGACATAAAAGGATTTGCAGATAAAATTATTAGAATTTTACAAAACCCAAAATTGAGCACAGAACTTGGAGAAAAAGGCAAAGAATTCGTAAGGAAAAAATTTCTTATCACAAGACTTTTGTCAGATTATTTAGACTTGATGAATGATGTATTAAACTGATTTTTACCTATAAACAAAAAAGGTCAGTTCAATCAGCTTGGTTTTTCCCCCCTATAAATCCAATTCAACATAATATTTTTTAAAGGATTACTTTTTGAGGTACATTCTAATTATTGTAGAAAAATTGTTTTTCAATAAAAATTTACAAATACTATGAGATGTTTTCCATAGCAATTTTGCTGTGGTAATTTTGTAAAATATCCACATTATTAAAAAAATATAGAAGATTAATTGTTGGCTAAAGGATTCACAAATAAGATGAGATATGCGAAATAGAAAATAAAAATCAAGTTGTCATTCTGAGTGAAACGAGCCCCAGATTAATTCCGTTCCTGACGAGCTCAGTAATCGAGGGTCATAATTGCAATATAGATATGAGTTAGAAATTCTTCATCCCGATTAATCGGGAAATGACAAATTGCTTTTAAAATTTTCTGAATTGACATATTATGCAGAACTCATTAATCACAAATAAAGTAAAAGGATAAATCAGAATAAAACAAAAATCCAAATGGATAATTATTCTAATCGTTATTTTAGGTTTATTCTCTGCGAGTACAATCTACTGATACATCAGGATTTTATTCCTACACCTAAATCTCT
>JACKQG010002838.1_pt1 | contig 22005 bp, 22 predicted proteins | sample 8237621 | NCBI WGS metagenome assembly JACKQG01 (sample SAMN15677084, study PRJNA649215) | marine metagenome | biome: marine; feature: Black Sea; material: saline water; isolation source: suspended particulate matter (SPM) from the Black Sea western gyre | collected 2013-06-09/2013-06-10 | depth... | reverse complement strand
TAGTCTGACAGATGAACAGGTGACCAAAATATCATGGGTATTGAAACTGATTCGGGAAATTGATCAGATTCCATCTAAGTATTTCAAAAAATTGGTCAATACAAACGAAATTTGGGAAATTCGAGTTGATGTTGGCAAAAACACTTTCCGTCTTCTTGGCTTCTTTCATGGCCAAGACTTGATCATACTGACAAACTCTTTCCAAAAAAAGAGCCAAAAAACTCCTTTTAAGGAAATTAAGCTGGCAGAACAACGTAAAAAGGAATTTTTGAACAGGAGGTAAACAGATGGACGATCTGGACAAATATATCGAAAAAAGGAAAAAGCTCAGCCCCAAATTCGCCAAAGATTTTGACAGTGGATATCAGCAATTTAAAATTGGTGTTCTTTTGAAACAGGCAAGAATCGAAGCCGGCTTTACTCAGGAACAGGTTGCGGATAAATTGCGTACCAAGAAATCCGCCATCTCCCGAATTGAAAATCATGCAGAAGACATTCGCCTTTCAACATTGATTAATTATGCCCAAGCAATAGGGAAAAATCTCCATCTCGAAATAACGGGGTAAAGTTTACGTCCGTGATAAATTAACATTCTTGTTCATGGCAAGTCTGTTTTTATGGTTTGAAATGGCGCACTTATTATGGTAGAAGCACTTAAATTGAATGAGTTATATCTAATTTCAGTATATCACGGACGGCCGTACTACCCTAAAACATAAAATCATAAACGTCCCCATGGCCTTCAAATCGGAATTCGAATCGAGGGAACATTGGGTACGTCCATAAATAAGTAAACAACTATTTTTTAAGCATGGTTTATTTACTTGCTTATGGACGTCCCGCAAAACTTTACTAATATTTCGCTATTTTTAGATACAACTTTACCCCAAAGGGAATTCTTATCAACTCAACCCTTAACAGTGGTAATTGATTAGTCCCATGGGTTGAAAAGCTTTGCGCCGCTTGGCTTCATATCATCGACATTGCGCGTCACGACGGTCATGTCATAGACGATAGCAACGCAGGCTATCAGGCTATCAATGGTGGGTAGTTTTAAGCCATCATTTTCAGAGATTGCTTGGATTTCGCCCCATTTTTGGGCTACCTTAACATCAATTCCCAGAATTCTGCGGTCAAATCGTGTGATTAATTCATAATCCAGCCACGATTTAAGATCGTCCTTTTTTTGTGATGCCGGCAGCTTAGAAATACCCTTCTGGATTTCGCCAATCGTCAGCGAACTTAAAAACAAGTTTTCTTCGCGGCGTGATTTAACCCACTTGACAACATTCGTATGGGGTTTGGCTTTAACTAATTCAGAAATTACGCATGTATCCAACAGAAAATTCAAAAATCCACCTTCCTTGGAAAGTCTTTGACACGCTCTAAATCAAGTTTAACGCCCTTAAGTGGGGATTGCTTAAAAAAATCAACTAAATTCTTTGTGGGCTGCGTTAATTTCTGATAGTCTTTCACAGAAATGATGACGACGGTTTCAACGCCTCTGCGGGTGACAACCTGAGGACCGCTGCGCAGGGCCTTTTCGATAACTTCACTGAATCTGTTTTTTGCTTCTTGAAGCTGCCATTGATCCATTTCAACTCACTCCTTCCAATTTATTGACCGGACTGCCCCCCACCGCGAAGCACTGACGTGCTTAAAACTTTCGCCCTTCAGTACGGGGTCGAGGTAATTTTCACAACCCATAAGACTAGACAGTCTAGACACTACCGGTGTTGCCCAAAAGTGTCAAGAAAAATTGCAGATATGAATTAGGTGTGATATTTGATGAATTCGGCTTTTTACGAACTCTTTAAATTGCCGGATCAATTAACGCCTGCAACGAGGGGGAAACGAAATTGGAAGTTTTAACCAATCAGTCCAGGCGCTTTCGAAAACGGGCAACAGCACCTGCAAAGACCGTCAGGCCCAGAATCAGCAAGCCTAGAAATTGCGGCCACAACACCGCAAACCCGGTCCCCTTTAAGAAAATTCCCCGAATAATGACCAGAAAATACCGCAAAGGGTTCAAAAAGGTGAGCCACTGCACCGCCACCGGCATGTTGGCAATGGGAAAGACAAAACCGCTGAGCATAAAAAAAGGCAGAATGAAAAAAAAGGTGGTCATCATGGCCTGCTGCTGGGTGGCGGAAACCGTGGAGATAAAAAGCCCGACTCCCAGGGTGCTCAGCAGAAACAGGCAGGTGGCGCCCAAAAGCAAAGGCGCGCTTCCGACCATGGGAATATCAAACCATATCATCGCAAAAATAGTAACCATGACCATTTGCACCTGGGCAATGATGATAAAAGGGATCGTTTTACCCAGGATCAATTCAACCGGCTTCAGGGGCGTTACGATCAGTTGTTCCATGGTCCCGGATTCCTTTTCGCGGATGATGGCCATGGATGTGAGTATCAGGGTGAGCAGCATGATCAGAAAGGCCACGATTCCGGGCACATAGAAGTTTTGACTGTCCAGGTTCGGGTTGTACCAGGTCCGCAGGCGGTCGTCGATTTTGCCGTATTCAAGGCGCTGCGGATAAAGCTCCTGCAAAAGCTGCCGGTTAAAGCGTGCCAAGGCAGCAAGCGTATAAGAAATTCTAAGGGCGGCCATATTGCTCATGCTGCCGTCGGCCAGAATCTGAACGGCGGCGGTTTCGCCCTTGCGGATGCGCGTGCTGAAATCCGGCGGAATCTTGACAACCAGATCCAGCTTGCGGCCGAGCAATAAGCGCTCCGGGATCTGCGGGTGGTCCGCGTAGGCAACAACCCTGAAGGTCTTATTGGCGTTGACGGCATCGATGAACATGCGGCTTTCGCGGGTGCGGGATTGATCCATTACACAGATGCGGATGTCCCGGACGTCGGTTGTCACCACGTAGCCGAAGATGATCAGTTGGATCAGGGGGGCGATAATTAAAAGGGGTCTGTTTTTCTTATCCCTGAAGAGCTGGATGAACTCCTTGCGCACCAGTTCCCTGATTCTGAGCCAGTTCATCTTACAGTCCCTCCTTTTTCAAGGCTGCCAGGTTCAGCATGCACAGCAGGACAAACATGATCACCAGCACCAGATAGCTGGGCCACAGGTTTGCCAGCCCCAGGTGGCGCAGGTACAGGCCGTTGAGAATATCGATAAAATAAGTGGCCGGCACGATACAGGTCACTTTCTGAAGGATTTTGGGCATGTTCACCACCGGAAAAACAAAATCCGAAAGAAGCAAAGAAGGCAGATATGTCAGCAGAATCGCCATCTGGTTGGCCACCAGTTGTGATTTGGTCAATACGGAAATAAACAGCCCGAGGCTCAGAGCAACGCCTATATAGACGGATGAGGCCAGAATCATCAACCAGAAGCTTGACTTCATCACTACGCCGAACAAGAGCTGCCCCATCAAAATCGCCACAAGCACATCCACCAGGGCGATAAAAAAATAAGGGACCGCCTTGCCGATCAGAAATTCCGGCGCCCGAACCGGCAGGGAGCGGATGGTTTCCATGGTGCCGTTTTCATATTCGCGCGCAATCACCAGTGAAGTCAGCATGGCGCCGACAATCATGATGATGATGGCGATAATACCGGGTACGATGAAATTGCGGCTTTCCAGATCCTCGTTAAACCAGACCCGAATACGCCCCTCAACCGGCGCAAGAATCTTTTTACGTCCCTGACGATTGAGAAATGCGGCCAGGCGCTCCTGGTTGTACTTTTCGATAAAAGCGGTGATGTAGGCTCCGGAGATGCCGGCGGTATTGGGATCGCTGCCGTCCAGGAGAATTTGAAGTTCGGCAGAGCGGTCCGACCTTAAGTCCGCGGTCCAGCCCGGAGGGATAATGATCCCCATGGTTGCCCGGCCGCGGTCCAGATAGTCTGTTACGGCGGCGGTCGCGGGCAGAAAATCGACAACCTTGAAATACGCAGAAGCATCCAGCCGGCGGATAAAATCCCGGCTCAAGTCGGAGTTGTCGTGGTCCACTACCACGGTCCTGACATCTTCGACGTCCAGGCTAAGGGCATAGCCGAACAGCAAGATTAACAGCAGCGGTATGATAAACGCCAGGTAGAGACTCCTGAAGTCTCGAATCAGGTGGTAAAACTCCTTGCGGGCGATTGCTTGAATTCTAACGGGGCTCAAGGCTTGCTCCGGGTCATCAGTTCAATAAAAGCGGCGTTCAGATCCGCCTCGGGTTGATCGGGAAAAAGGTCTTGGATGATCATCGCCGGCGGGCCGGCGGCCACGATTTTTCCGTCGTTGATCATAACCACCCGGCCGCAATGACGGGCTTCGTCCATGTAATGGGTGGTTACAAAAACGGTGACGCCTTCGGCGGTCAGATGGTTGATAAAATCCCAGAAGTGGCGGCGGGTGATCGGATCGACGCCGGAGGTGGGTTCGTCCAAAAACAAAATACCGGGCCGATGCAAAAGGGCGCAGCCCAGGGCCAGACGCTGACGCCACCCCGGCGGCAACTCCCGCGTCAGACGGTTGCGAACAGAATGCAAACGGGTCGTTTCCAGGATCCATTCGGTGCGCTGCTTCCAATCAGCCGCCGGGACATTGTAGATGCCCAGATAAAACCGGATGTTTTCAAGGGGGGTCATGTCCTCATACAGAGAAAATTTTTGGGACATATAACCGATGGACTGTTTGATACTTTCGGCTTCGGTGAAGATATCGAATCCGGCCACACGGCCATACCCGGCGGTCGGGGTGATAATTCCGCAGAGCATGCGGATGGTGGTCGACTTTCCGGCACCATTGGGGCCCAAAAATCCGAAGATTTCGCCTTTGCCGACCGCAAAAGAGATTTTATCCACGGCTACAAAGCGGCCGAAGCGTTTTTCCAGGTCTTTGACCTGAACCACTTCAGGTATTGAAACGGTCGGCAACAACGACATCGTCGGCCTCCTGAATCCGATGAATCATGGCCTGTTCAAGGTCATCAAAGTTGGCCTGCAACTCCCGCGGGGTCGCATCATCCAAAATACGGGACCGGTGCATGAGCAGCAGGCGGTCACATTTTTCACCCTCATCCAGATACGCCGTCGACACCAGGATCGTCATCCCTTGGCGTTTCATCCGGCCGAGAATATCCCAAAACTCCTGGCGCGAAACCGGATCCACGCCGTTGGTCGGTTCGTCCAGGATGAGCAACCGGGGTTCGTTCACCAACACGCAGGCCAGCCCCAGCTTCTGCTTCATGCCGCCGGAAAGGTCCCGGGCCAGCCGGTCGATAAACGGCAGCAGATTGGAAAAACCCAGGTATTCATGGCGGCGCCTGGTTCTTTGAGCGCCGTAAATGCCGAAAATATCCATGAAGAAATCGAGGTTTTCGCCAACGGTCAGATCCTGGTAAAGGCCGAAACGCTGAGGCATGTACCCTATCAGCGTCTTAACTTCGGACCGTTGCCTGACCACGTCCAGCCCGCTGATCAGAATGCGACCGGCAGAAGGCTTGATCATGGTGGCAATCATCCTCAGCAGCGTGGTTTTACCGGCACCGTCGGAGCCCACCAGCCCGCAAATGGTTCCGCTGTGAACGCTGAAGGAAGTTTTGGCAACCGCCGCAAGAAGCCCATAGCTCTTGGATACACTTTGAGCTTCGATCAGGGGGATTTCGATCTGAGGACCGGCTGTGGGTACCGGTGTCTTTTCAGCGGAACCAGGCATCGGCGGGCATCCCCGTTTTGAGTTCCAGATTCGGATTCGGAACGGTGATTTTCACCAGGTATACGAGCTTGACCCGTTCTTTGTGGGTCTGGATGATCTTGGGAGTAAACTCCCCTTCGGGAGAGATAAAGGCCACGTGGCCGGTATAGACCTTGTTCGGGAACGTGTCGGTTTTCACTTCGACCTTCTGGCCGGGTTTGACCTTTCCGATTTCGGTTTCAGCCACAAAAAGTTTAAGATCAACTGTGGATAAATCAGCCAGAGAAATGACCTCGCGTGCCGGCGCAACGACCTCGCCGGGCTCCACATTACGGCTGGTAATAATCCCGGCAAACGGGGCCTTTAAGCGGGTGTGCCGGAGCTGTATCTCCGCAAGTTCCAGGGCGGCGCTGGCCGCCTGAACCCGGGCTCTGGCAGCCTCCACCTGCCTGGCGGCAGCCTCGATCTTTTTCAAATAGGCTCTGGCCTGCTTGAAACCCGCCCGGCCTTCGGCCAGCCTGGCCCGCGCCGCTTCAATGGATTCGGTCCGAAAACCCTGCCGGAGCAGATCATATGCTTCCCGGGCACGTTCATAGTCCTTCAGGGCCGTTTCGTAGCGCAGATTAACAGCATCTTTCTCTTTTTCGGCGATGGTCCCTCTTTGAAAAAGCGTATCAAAGCGGACCTTGTCCTTGCGGGCTTCTTCCTTGGTGATCTCTGCCGCCAGAAATGCCAGGCGGGCCTGCTCCACTTCCTGAGTCCGGTAACCGGCCTCCTGTTCGTCGCGCCGGGCTTCGAGTACCTTAACAACCGCGGCCGCCTTTTCGACTTCAGCCGGCAGGGTATCCTGATAAAGGGACAGAAAGGCCTCCAGCTCTTTCAGGGTTTCCTGGGCCAGTGTCAGATTGGCGTAAGCCTGGTTGCGCTGTGCCAGAAACTCCTCCGCGTCGATCTCCGCCAGGATCTGTTCTTTTGTGACCGCCCGGCCCTCATCGGTCAAAATACGGCTGACACGGCCGCTGACCTGAAAGGCCAGGTTGGCCTGGGTGGCTTCAATGGTTCCCGAGTAGTACAATTCGCCGGTACGTGTCAGCCACTGTCCCACATACACCAAAATACCCACACCCAGAAGCAAGACGATAAAAATAGCCAGGATCAGGCGCTTTTTAACACCAGCCTCTTTAAAACGTTTTATAAGGCCCAATATTTTAGGGGTCGTGGAGTTTTCGCTGTTAAACCGCTCCATGGATCATCCTATCTTAAAACGTGTGATCGCGCCAAAGGCGGATAAATCGCGCCAAAGGCGGATAAAACTCGTGTATAAAAGCTCCTAAAGAAAGAACGGAATCCGCAATCCTTGGTCGCTGGTTCCCGGTTGCTGGATAATATTTAGAAGAACTCTATAACATTCTCATCAGGACCACTGCAAGAGTAGAATATGGATTACGGTTCAAGGTGTTATGGGACATTCATATTAAAAAACGATGGACATCTGTCTGCAGCCGGAGTATATCAAAAGCCATGAATTTGTTCAGCGGCCTAGCGTATAATTATAAAGGGCTGAAGCTGGGGGTAAAAACGCCTGGTCTTTTGTTTTTGGGACTTGTGCGGTTTGTGGTGATCGTGGCTATTACCGCAGCCTCGGCAGGCCTAGTCCTTGGGTACTACCATGAAATCCTGAATTTAATATGGCATCGACCGGAGAGCCCCTGGATCGTCTGGTTGTGGCATCTGGTTTCATGGCTGGTGGCCCTGCTGATAGTTGGAGTTTCGGCGGTGGTTTCCTTTTTTATCTCCCAATTGCTGTGCAGCGTACTCATCATGGATGCCATGTCCAGGATCACCGAACAAAAGGTTACCGGCCGGGCCCAGGAGACCGAACGTATGCCGTTGCTTAAGCATTTTTTCTACCTGCTCAGGCAGGAAATCCCCAGGGCTGTCATTCCAGTGATGATTGCGCTGGTGCTCATGATGCTTGGCTGGCTCACACCGCTGGCTCCGGTGCTGACGGTCATTTCATCCCTGGCGGCCGTGATTTTCCTGGCCTGGGACAATACGGACCTGATTCCGGCCCGAAGACTGGAGCCCTTTGGCAGCCGGTTTAAATTTCTGCTCAAGCACCTTAGTTTTCACCTTGGTTTCGGGCTATGGTTTCTGATCCCGGGCCTAAATATAATCTTCTTAGCCTTTGCTCCGGTGGGGGCCACCCTCTTTTATGTCGAGCGTATCGACGGCCGGGTGCCTCAAGCGTAAAGTGCCTGGATTTGGTTTGCCGGTTCACCGGTTCGCCGGTATTAAATTTATGGGCTAACGGGCATAACGGGCTAACGGGCATAACGGGCTAACGGGCATAACGGGCTAACGGGCATAACGGGCCAACGGGCACAACGAGGTGCCTTTTCTTTGACGTCATCCAGCGTAAGCGTTTACCCATTTTCTTATCTGCGGGACGATTTTGCTCTGCCATTGATTTGAAATTCTTAGTTTTATAAAATTTTTAAATAAATTGTCGACAAATTGAATCGCCTGATCGTACAGGAAGGCTTTTTCGATCACAGCACCCTCCAGATCTTCGGCGGTTTCAACCGAGCCCGCCAAAGGGGTTTTAAAGCCGGAAAGGTTTAAACTTTCTCCCTTGATGGTAAATCGCCATTCTTGATCGCCGGATTTGAAGCAAAGATTCATTTCAGTGACGACCGCGCCTTTCCGTAAAGCTAAGACGCCCTCTTCGAGCTTGGCATCATCGCCATTAATGGTAATTCTTTCAAGACCTTGGTGACGCCGGTTTTCCAGGACAATTCGATTTCCGATCTCAAGAGACAATAGCTCAGGGGAAAGAGTTTTCAGATGACCGGGATCATTTTCGATGATGAACCACAGCCATGTCAAAAACTCATCACCCAAGAATTTAAAACGATTATAGGCAACAGCGACATCCAGCATCGATCACTCCGTTAACTTTGCAGGAGAAAGTTTGGCCAAAACATCAAGCTGCGAAGGCGACAGCCCTGATACAAGTTGGGCGGTTGTATATGGAAAAAGTCGTATCAGCGACAGCTTCAAAGACCTTGAAAACAATGATTCGAATTGTTCGTTGGCGGCTTTCAAATTTGAAAAGAACCATAACGACCCTTCTTCATAATTCCATAAAACATCGTAAAGATTTGGTGTTGCCGGAATACGCAGGCTCAGGACATTGATCACGTGGTCTTTTAGCATTTTTTTTTCATTTTTGGACAAATATTCCCGGCCGGTTTCCTTCAATTTCTTGGCCATCTGGATAGTATAATGTTTTTGAATGATTTTCGAGGGGATCGATTTTTTATCGATCCGCAGTGAAAAGACCAGATAGGTTCCGAAAACAAATGAAGAACCCTCAAAGTTCGGCTGATAGGGATTCGCAAACGACGTCCACCCGGCGGTGATTTCAGAGACATGATCGTCTATTTCTGAAATCGAGTTGCTTTTAAGCGCCGCGGCAACGGTTTCAATAACCGGTTTCTTCAGATCGCCTTGAACTCTGTAGCGCGTAACGGAAACAGATGATGACAGTATTCCCATTTACCTTTTCCCCAAGCATTTTTTTTAGCCGTAAGCTGTAAAAAACGGATTCTTATAGCCTTTATTCTCAGGTTACACAAGAATAAATATCTATTGGCCGCCGAAGTACCGATCAATCCCCGAAACAGATACCGATGTCCCTGGCGGTTTGAATCGAGTCGCTGTCCAGCGGAACGCGCCGGATGCTGCCGATGACCTGATCCAAGGGCACGGCCTTGACTTCAGGGGGGTCGAGGGCCACCATGGCTCCGAATTTCTTTTCTTCAATCATGCGCACGGCGGCGGCCCCAAAGCGCAGAGAAATCAGGCGGTCAAAGGTTGTCGGCGAACCGCCGCGCTGGAGATGACCCAGAACCATCGACCGCGTATCCTTCCCGGTTTTTTTGGATATTCCTTTGGCGACAAATTCACCGATCCCGCCTAAAAGAACATCCTGGCGGCCCAGTTCTCCCTTGCCCTTGTCTATGGCTCTGCCGCCGGCAGGCGCAGCACCTTCCGCGGCCACCACAATGGCATAGCGTTCGCCGTGCAGTTCTTTTGCGGTGATATGATCGCAGACCTTGTCCATATCAAACGGTATTTCGGGCAATAAGATAACATCTGCCGCTCCTGAGATTCCGCTGTTGAGCGCAATCCATCCGGCATGTCTTCCCATGACTTCCACAACCATCACCCTGTCGTGCGACTTGGCCGTGGAATGGAGACGATCGATCGCTTCTGTGGCCGTGCTCACGGCCGTATCAAACCCGAACGTGATCACGGTTCCGCCCAGGTCGTTGTCAATCGTCTTGGGCACGCCGATAACCGGAATCCCTTTTTTAAAAAAATCATAGGCGATTTGAAGGCTGCCGTCTCCGCCAATGGCCACCAGGCAGTCAAAACCCAGACGCTTGAAGTTCTCAACAACCTTGTCGGAAACGTCTCGAACCTCCACCTCGCCGGCCAGATTGGTTATCGGCATTTGAAAGGGATTGCCTTTATTCGTCGTTCCAATAATCGTCCCCCCCAAGATCGAAATGCGATTGACTTTTTCAGGAGTCAAGCGGACGATTTCCTCTGTATTCAGAAGCCCGGCATAACCGTTTTTAATGCCGTAAACTTCCCAGTTCCGGGTGTAGGCCGACATGACAACGGCCTCTATCACGGCATTGAGTCCCGGCGCATCGCCACCGCCGGTATTTATCGCAATTTTCATTCCCTTAGGCATATTTCCCTCCGCAATTGATCAGAAAACGATTGTCTTAAAGCCCCTTTTCAGCCACAAATGCCGCCAAATCCGCCAGCCGGCAGGAATACCCCCATTCGTTGTCGTACCAGGTCACAACCTTGGCCATGTTGCTTTGCAATACCTGGGTGAACTCCATGTCCACGATGGATGAATGCGGGTTCCCTTTAAAGTCCATGGAAACGAGACGCTCTTCCTCGCAGGCCATGATGCCCTTAAGTTCCGTTCCGGCCGCCTTCCGAAGTTCGGCCCGGAGGGCTTCGGTATCCGTATTTTTCTGAAGCAAGGCCACAAAATCGACCACCGAGACTATCGGCGTGGGGACACGCAGGGAGTACCCGTCAAAGCGGCCTTCCAGTTCCGGGATAACCAGCGCTACGGCCTTGGCTGCACCGGTAGTGGTCGGAATGATGTTCAGGGCTGCGGCCCTTGCCCGTCGAATGTCCTTATGGGCCAGGTCCATGAGACGCTGGTCGGCCGTATAGGCGTGTACGGTGGTCATCAGCGCCTTTTCAATGCCAAAGGCCCGATGAACGATCAGGGCCGGCGGGGCTAAGCAATTGGTTGTGCAGGAGGCATTCGATATGATGTGGTGTTTTTCAGGCCGGTAATCCTTATGGTTGACGCCCATCACCACGGTGAGATCTTCTTCCTTGGCCGGTGCGGAGATAATGACCTTTTTGGCTCCGGCATCCATATGGGCCGCTGCCTTGGGGCCGGTTTTGAAAAGCCCGGTGCTTTCCACGACGATATCTACTCCCACCTCGTCCCAAGGGATGGCGGCGGGATCGCGATACGAAAAACTCTTGACTTTGCAGCCGTTCACCACGATGCAATCCTGGCTGACCTTGACCTCGCCGGGGAAGCGGCCGTAATTTGAGTCATACTTGAAAAGCTGGGCGTTGGTCTCAACGTCGAAAAGGTCATTGACCGCAACCACCTCCAGTGTCTGGGGATGTCTTTCCAATACAGCCTTTAATACCTGTCGTCCGATACGCCCGAAACCGTTGATCCCAATTCGAACCATAGATTCCTCCTTTCAATAAAATCGTGTTACGATTTTATGAAACGTCTAATTGTCGTCCAGACGGTACTTGTGAGCGACCAAAAGATCGTAATCTTGCCGAAGGGCCTGATGAAGCCTGGCATTCTCCAGTGCAATGGCGCTCAAGTTCGCCACAGCCTCCAGAAATTTTCTCTCATCTTCATCAAAGGTTCTTACTTTTTCCGAATAAACCCTAAGAACGCCGACCGCCTTCTTTTCCACCATTAACGGAACCACCAGGACCGATTTTATCCCCTCGGTCCGGGCCTTTTGCTTGTATTGAAAGTCTTTGTCTGCCTGGGCATTTTTAAGATAGATTGTTTTGCCTTTCAAGGCCTTCTGGTCCAGACCGCTTTCCTTGACCAGCACGGGGCCTTTGCGGATGTAACCGTCTGATAACCCGCGAGAAGCTCCCATCAGCAATTTTTTTCTGCGGGAATCCAGAAGCCTCAAGGAACTGGCCTTAACCTTCATCGTATCGGCGACACAGGATACGATTTCCTCCATTACCCGAGAAGGTGTAAGGGAAGCATTGACAACCTTGGCCACTTCATAAAGCGCCGAAAAATAATCCTTTTTCTTGTCCGCCATAAATCATCCCTCCTCATCCTTTGGTTAAATGAAATATAAAAGATCTGAAATAATTTGGTTAATGAAAACGAAATGACATAAACTCGCTTTTTTATTAAGAAAGGATAAAGGCAACGTTCGCCTTGCGGCCGGGTATTGCCGGAGCATCAACAGGAAGAGTGTCATTTGGTTCGGCCGATTAAACATTTAGAAACACAGGCATCATTTTTTGTCAATTATATTTTGCGGTTGAACCTACAAATTATCTGACACCTCAATTGAGCTAAAGTCGCGCATGCGCCAGATTCCCCCGATAACGGGATCTTCGTTTCACTACGAGCGGCGTCAAAGGTGAAGCTGGATTGAACTGCCACAAACTCTAATTTTAAAGCCTTTCACCATTTTGTTTATACTCAATTGATTTGACAAAATGATGGAGTGCGTTCGTACAGAAGTTGCTTGACGCAGGCCGATATATTTGAGAACTTTTTATACGCAGCGTCGTTATTTTCTGCTCTAAAATGAACGTTATTATGTGCAATCATGACCTATGAAGCCGTACTTTTTGACCTTGATGGGACCCTGCTTGACACCTTAGACGATATCGGCAATTGTGCGAACAGGGTTCTAGCAAGCAGAGGGTTTCCAACATACACGATCTTTAGCTACCGAGAGTTTGTGGGAGAAGGCGCCAGAGCCCTTATCACCCGAGCCCTGCCCGCGGGACATCGGAATGAAAAGCTTATCAATGCCTGTCTAAAAGAATTTGTCGAAGATTACAGTGTTAATTGCATTGTAAAGTCGAAACCTTACGATGGCATACCACAGATGCTGGATGCATTGAAAGCAAGGGGTTTGAAACTCGCCGTTTTATCCAACAAGCCTGATTCTATTACAAAAGCCTGTGTGGCAGCCCTTCTTTCAAAATGGGATTTTGATGTTGTTATCGGACAACGTGATTCAGTTCCGCGCAAACCCGACCCTCAAGGTGCGCTTGAAGTCGCAGAAAAATTGGCAATACCTCCTTCCCGTTTCCTTTTCATCGGCGATACGGCGATTGACATGAAAACTGCAGTTGCTGCAGGTATGTTTCCGGTTGGCGTGCTCTGGGGTTTTCGCCCTATAGAAGAACTCAAGGGAAATGGAGCGCGGGCCATCATTGACGAACCCTTAAAGCTCTTAGATCTTTTAAGGGATGGAGAATAAGTTCTTTATGCAAAATTCGAAATCGTTGTTTTGATCAACAGCCCGGTCAAATTGACAAACCGAAACAGGTTGATATATAGTTTAATTTTTTGAAATAGAAACGGTAGCTTCACAAGATTTGATATGCGGCAACCGTAAACGGGTTCAAAGGTTCGGGGTTCAGGCTTGACCTAAAATTTGAATCTGTAAACGGCTCAAGGTAACCTTGAACGGCGAACTTTGAACCTGTGAGCCCCCGCTAAATACAAATACAACTAATTAGTGTCTGAACGAAAACTCAGAAACTTTTTATAATCGGCAGGTTATAGCATTTTAAGGAGAAGAAGATTTTCCGAGTTTGCGAAAAAATTACTTGCAAAAATTACTCACATCTGCTATGTATGTTATTGATATAATTTAATTAAGCGGTTTTAATCGATTTGATCAAAATCGATTAAAGTGAGTAAAACCCGGAAAATCTTCGAGGTGAAATGCTATGCGAAAAGTAATCGAAAAGCAATTAAAAATTGGACAAGTGGACATTTCAAAGATTCAAGTAGACAACAACTGTCGAGACGAAATTCCCCAGTTGTTGTTGGGCCTGCAAGCCATTTATTCAGATCGTAGCCTACGGGGTGAAATTTTTGACATTTTGAAAAATATCATTCCCGAAAACGTTGATACCGGCAATGGGAGACCCGGCATGGATTTGTGGAAAATTCTGGTATTGGGGACTTTGCGGTTAAACTGCAACTGGGACTATGACAAGCTTCACAATATTGCCAACAACCATAAGGATGTGCGTGAGTTTTTAGGGCATACGATTTTCGAATTTGATCAAACGTATGCACTACAGACATTGAAAGACAACATCACCCTTTTTACTCCGGAAGTGCTCGATGAAATAAACCAGGTGGTTGTTAAAGTCGGTCATAATTTGATCCGAGAAAATGATGATGCTCCGTTAAAAGGCCGTTGTGATTCGTTTGTTGTAGAGACCGATGTTCACTATCCCACAGATATCAATCTTCTTTTGGATGCCATTCGTAAAGTTGTTTTTCTGATAGGCCGACTGTGCAGCGAGCTTGGTATCACCGAGTGGCGCCAGTATCGGCATATTTTTAAAAAGATAAAAAAACAGTTTAACACTGTTCGCAAGCTCAAACGTTCGGCTTCAAAAGATGAAACGAAAAAAGCTAAAAGAGATCAACTGATTATCGGTGCGCATCGGCAGTATGTGGCTCTGGTTGAATCTTATGTGGCCCGAGCTACAGAGAGCATCCGGATTCCTAATGCAATGGATATTGGCAATGTGGCATGCGTAATGCTGATTGAAAATTATATCACCCATGCCGAGCGGCAGATTGATCAAATCCGGCGTCGCGTTTTAGATGGGCAAACGATCCCCCACAATGAGAAGGCTTTCTCTATTTTTGAGGAGCACACCGAGTGGATCAGCAAAGGAAAAGCAGGTGTGCCCCAGGAATTGGGCTTAGCAGTTTGTATTTTGGAGGATCAATACGGATTTATTCTCCATCATCATGTAATGGAAAATCAGAACGATGTTGAAATTGCTATTTTGATGGTTGTGGAAGCGAAGCGAAAATTTGCTGCTTTGTATGGTTGTAGTTTTGATAAGGGTTTTTATAGTCCCAAGAACAAAGAAGAGCTTGAAGATCTTTTAGACGAAGTTGTTCTTCCCAAGAAGGGCAAGCTTTCTAAAAAAGATAAGCAAACAGAGCATTCAGAGGAATTTATCGAATCCAGACGCAAGCATTCAGCAGTTGAATCGGCGATCAATGCACTTGAGAATCATGCGCTGGATCGATGTCCTGATCATGGAATTGACGGCTTAAAACGTTATGTAGCGCTTGCTGTGATAGCCCGCAATATTCAACTACTGGGTGCTATGATTAGAGAAAAGGAATTGGAACGTCAAAAGCGACGTAGACAAGCAGAGAAAGACAAATACGCTTTTGCCGCATAGATTTGTTTTAAAATCAATACCGAAAATGATCTCCAATGCAGACGTGTTTTTAAAAATGGGCTAAAAGTATCTAAAAATGTAAACTTTAGCCAAAAGAAGAAATATGAATGGAATTTGCTATCTGAATTAGATTTATACCGGAGCCGGTTAGGAGAAAAACCGGGGTTTTCGTTCAGACACTATTTAATCATCAATCGACCATTTAACAAATTCTGATATCTCAAAAGACAGGGCAATTACCTACTAGGTAAAAGCCCTGTTTTTTATTTTGACAAACTCTTGCTATAAAATATGGTGATTTTATCTTGACACGAACAATTCAAGTGGCTATCATATTTATAAAGTAGCTACCTTTATGGGAGGCCAAATATGATCACTGCCGGGATTAAAGATCTGAAAAACAAATTAAGTCAATATCTTTCATTTGTTAAAAAAGGTGAAGACATAGTAATAACTGAAAGAGGTAAAGTTATTGCGCGCATTATTCAGGAAGATAACCAAAGAACATCATTAAGGCAGGCTTTCCAACCGTTAATCATGAATGGATTGGTAACCTTTCCAAGTGCGCAATTGAACAAAGTCATATCCGATCCTGTTGAGGTTCCGGGCAAACCGATTTCAGAAATGGTTATTGAGAACCGCAGATGATCCTTTATTTGGATACAAGCGCCCTTGTAAAAAAATATTTGGAAGAAGTCGGCTCAAAAGATATCATTTCCTTATGGAAAGAATCCATGGCCATCGCCACATCATCGATAACCTATGCAGAAACCATGGCCTCATTTCACCGAAAAAAAAGAGAAGCCAATCTTTATGAAAACATTATAAATACAACTATCGATTCATTTCAAAAGGACTGGGAAAGCTTTGTGCGCGTGGAGGTGAATAACAGCTTGAATGAAATGATAAATAAAATAGTCGCCCTTTATCCCCTGCGCGGTTTTGATGCGATCCATTTGGCATCGGCACTCATAATACATGCAAGGGTCCCGCAGACCTTCCTTTTTGCCTGCTTTGACCAAAGACTTTTAAAGGCAGCCAACACAGAAGGACTCAACACCTTCCCTGATAAATTCGAATAAACTTTCAATAAATCTTTTTCGTGATTTTTTTTCAAGAATTATTTGTTGCCCACACTTTTGAACGTTACCAAAAAATTACATAAAGGATCTAAACAATGTCTCTTTAAAGGACATTTGCAGGGAATTTATAACACGAACCGAAAAAAAACTTATGGAAAAAGCTCTTGAGAATACGAACTGGAACCGAAAAAAGGCTGCGATGTTGCTAAAAATAAGCTATAAATCCCTGCTGAACAAAATGGCTCGTCAGCAGAATAAAAACATACAACCTGACGTAATTGTATAGGTAAAAAACAGTTTTTAATTGTTTTTTTAATATGATATGATTTATTTTTTACCGGATTTATTTTATCCGTTTTAAACTGTGACCTAAGTTGAGCGATTGCCGGGCTTGCCGCAGATACTCAGTTTAGGTATGAATTTAAGCGGCAAAGCCGCGCGTTCGATAATGGTGACAAGCGCCGTTCCCGGCGAAGGAAAGTCCTTTGTGGCTGCCAACCTGGCCATCAGTATTGCTCAGAGTATTCAGGAACACGTTCTGATCATAGACAGTGACATGCGTGTGCCCAGCATCCACAGGCAATTCGGGTTTGATGACATACCCGGGTTGAGCGAGTATCTTGCCAACGGCACGCCGCTATCCATGTTGCTCCAGAAAACAAAAGTTGACAAGCTGAGCATTCTGCCGGCAGGCAAACCTCCTCACAATCCCGCTGAACTTTTGTCATCTCAACGGATGTCAAAGCTTCTTGAAGAGGTAAGGGAAAGATACAGCGATCGGTATATCATCATCGACTCACCGCCGCCGAAACTGACAGCCGAAGCAAATGCCCTAGCAAGGCAAGTCGACGGCATCCTGCTGATTGTGAAATACGGAAGTACACCACGTGACATGGTATCGGATTTAATCGAATTACTGGGCAAAGAGAAAATATTAGGGGTTGTCTTCAATAGGGTCGATATGCGTTTATCAAATTATCTTGCTTACAAAAGGTACGCCAAATACGGCAAAAACGGCAAATATTATACGAAATATCATAAATAAAATCGTATTCCGATTTTATGCGAACGCTGCTACGCCGCATTAGATAGAATTGCAAAGCGATTGTATTATGCTACGGTTATTCAGACAATATTATCCCATACGCAACATCTTTTTTGTCATCGGCGAAGGTCTGACAATATTTACATCTGTAATCATTGCCTCCTGGATACTCCTTGCCAGTGATGCATTTCCTTTTGACCGGCAATTGTGGATTAAAATTTCACTGGTCACTATTATCTGCCAAACATGCCTCTACTACAATGACCTGTATGATTTAAAAGTTACGGACAGTTTCTCGGAACTTGGCATACGTTTGTTGCAGGCTCTTGGCGCCGCTGCAATTGTTTTGGCAGCTATCTACCTTATCTTCCCGGCAACAATTATCGGAAAAGGCGTTTTTGTTGTCAGTGTCGGTTTTGTTATTTTATTTATTGTCTCGTGGCGTTTTGGCTATATGCTGATTCTGAATCACAGGATATTTGATGAAAAAATCATTCTTCTCGGCTCGGGTGCACTGGCACACAATATTATGAATGAAATTTTCGACAAAAAAGACTGTGGCTATATCGTGTCGGCAACAGTCCAGGAATGCCCCGATGATACTGATTTCAGAAATAAACAAACCACGGCAATGATCTGCAAAAAGGACTATGACGGTCTCTGCGAATTGGCAGAAGGAATGGGCATCAGCAAGATTGTGGTTGCTCTTGTAGAAAGAAGGGGGACATTTCCGACCAAAGAGCTATTAAAATGCCGTATCAAGGGAATTGATGTGATTGACGGAAAAAGCTTCTATGAAATGCTCACCGGCAAACTCATTGTTCAGCAAATTAATCCGGCATGGCTTATATTTTCAGAAGGTTTTCGCAAATCTTGAATTAGACGTTTTCTGAAACGCTTCATTGATCTGGTTTTATCCTTAGTCGGCTTGATCCTGCTTTCCCCGGCAATTATCCTCATCGCCGTTTTAATTAAGGTCGATTCCAAGGGTCCCGTGCTGTTCTCGCAGGAAAGAGTGGGGCAAAACAGAAAAATATATATGATTCATAAATTCCGTTCAATGCTTGCAGACGCTGAAAAACAGAGCGGACCTGTATGGGCCGCAGATGACGATGACCGCATCGCACGCGTTGGTAGATTTATTCGCAAATGGCGTGCTGATGAGATTCCTCAACTTTGGAATGTTCTAAAAGGGAACATGAGTTTTGTGGGACCGCGTCCGGAACGGGAATTTTTCGTGAAAAAATTAGAGGATACCATTCCCTATTATGGAAAGCGTTTTTCGGTAAAACCCGGTATAACGGGCTGGGCCCAAGTCAGTTACGGCTACGGCGCATCTGTGGAGGATGCGATTGAAAAGCTTAACTACGATCTTTTTTATATAAAGAACATGTCCACATTAATGGACTTGATGACCGTCCTGCGTACTATTAAAATTGTGCTTTTCGGCAAAGGCGCACGTTAGACCTCAATAGAGCCGCCTCGATTGGGTGGTTACCCGTTTAGGGATTCAAGGGTTCAGGGTTTAGAGGTAACCCAGGACCCTGAATGGTGAACGCAGAACCTGTGAAGGTTTATTATACAATTTATCTGTAAATACTGATAGTTAATATTCATCTTGCGATGTAATTGACAAGGCGGAGCTGTCTAAACCGACTGCCGAAAACATAACTATTCAGCTACAAAGGTACAAAGAAGGGACAGGTTGTCATTGGTCATTTGTCATCCGTCATTTGTACAGAAAAGAGTGGCCGAAGACACAATGACAAATGACAAGTGACAAATGACTTTTGCATATACTCATCTGTGTTCATCTGCGTTAATCTGTGTCCAAAGGCAATAAAAAATGAAATTTAAGTTTAACAGCGTCCTGGTGACCGGTGCGGCCGGCTTTATCGGCTATCACCTCTGCATGCGTCTATTGCAAAACGGCTGCCATGTTGTCGGCATCGACAACCTCAACCCGTACTACGATGTCCGCCTCAAAATGGCGCGGCTTGAAAGGCTGACACCTTTTAAGAATTTTACCTTTTCCACAATGGACATTTCCAACCAAGAGGCTTTGGAAGATATTTTCGAAAGTACTCAATTTGATGTCGTTGTCAACCTCGCCGCCCAGGCCGGTGTCAGGTATTCACTAAAAAACCCTCAGGCTTACGTAGACGCAAACATTGTAGGCTTTGTCAATATCCTTGAATGCTGCCGGCACAACCGTGTTCAACATCTTGTATTTGCTTCGTCCAGTTCTGTCTATGGAGCAAATACAAAGATGCCATTTTCCGTGCATCATAATGTTGATCATCCCGTATCCCTGTATGCTGCTACCAAAAAAGCAAATGAACTCATGGCGCATACTTACAGTCACCTGTTCGGTCTTGCCTGCACGGGCCTCAGGTTTTTCACGGTCTACGGTCCCTGGGGACGTCCCGACATGGCCCTTTTTCTTTTTACCAAGGCCATCCTGGAAGGAAAAGCGATCAAAGTATTCAATCACGGCCGGATGCAGCGGGACTTTACTTACATCGATGATATCATCGAGGGGGTTGTGAGAGTAATGGACAAAGTTCCTGAACCGGATCCAACATGGAGCGGCGACAATCCGGATCCCGGGACGTCGTACACCCGCTATAAAATTTACAACATCGGAAACAACAATCCTGTTGAATTAATGGATTTTATAGCAGCAATCGAAGAAGCACTTGCCCGCAAAGCCAAAAAAGAATTTCTTGACCTTCAGCCGGGTGATGTGATTGCAACCTATGCCGACATCGATGACCTGATAGAAGTTGTCGGTTTTAAACCTCGGACTTCCGTTGACACGGGAATTCAACAGTTTATCGCCTGGTATAAAGAATATTACGGCTATTAAGAGCTTTAATTATCCTTTACTTACCGCAGAGGCGCAGAAAACGCAGAGATTATTTGTTTTATTTTTTTCCGTTGGGAGGACGGAAAAAAATAAGCATCAAGCCCTGCGGGCCTTTAAACAGAAAAACATCGCGTAGCGATTGAGTTTTTTCTTTTGCCGTCCTCTCAATGGAAAAAGAAAATTATCTTTACTTTGCGCTCTCTGTGCCTTTGCGGTGAAAAATATAAAACTGTTTTATCTCAATTCTACAGTTCAAAATGTAAAAACATAATTCGTCAGACTAATTTAAAAGGGGAATTTAAATGAAACTAACAATAATCGGAACCGGATATGTGGGCCTTGTGACCGGATCCGGATTTGCAAATCTTGGGAACGACGTACTTTGCTTTGATATCGATAAAGCCAAAATCGGTCTATTGTCAGACGGTGTCATGCCGATTTATGAGCCCGGTCTGGAGGAAATCTTTCAAAAAAACCTTAAAGCCGGACGGCTCGCATTTACGACCGACGGCGTTAAAGCAATCCAGGAATCTGAAATAATTTTTATCTGCGTCGGTACTCCTGAAAACGAGCAGGAGGAAGCGGATCTAACCGCAGTGAAAGAAGCTGCCAAAACTATCGGCAAATACATCAATAATTATAAGATTATTGTTAACAAAAGTACCGTGCCCGTAGGAACTGCCGATCTGGTAAAAAAGATAATAAAAGAAAACCGGCAGGAAGTGATTGAATTTGATGTTGTTTCCAACCCTGAGTTTTTAAGGGAGGGAGCTGCTGTCAAAGATTTTGAAAACCCGGACAGGATCGTGATCGGCACGGACAGCAAAAAGGCCGAAGAAATCATGACGTCGTTATACCGCTCACGAGCAAGAACAGACAGACCGATTATGGTCACTGACATAAAAAGTGCCGAAATTATCAAATATGCCAGTAATGCCATGCTGGCTACCCGGATCAGCTTTATGAACCAGCTTGCCTATCTGTGTGAAAAAACAGGTGCGGATATCAAAGAAGTCGCAAGAGGTATGGGTCTTGACAGCAGGATCGGGCCCCGGTTTCTGCAGGCAGGCGTCGGATATGGCGGCAGCTGTTTTCCAAAAGACATTAAGGCGCTGATCGTCACCTTGAGACAGAACAATTGTGATTCCGACCTTTTTAAAGCGGTAAACAGGATTAACGAAACCCAGAAAAGCGTTGTAGTAGAAAAACTCAAGTCGGTATTAGAGATAAAGGACCGTACGATAGCTGTTTGGGGAATTTCGTTCAAGCCGAAAACAGACGACATCAGAGAAGCGCCTGCGCTGAAAATCATAAAAAATTTACAGAAATTGGGCGCCAAAATTCATGCCTGTGATCCGGTTGCAATCGAAAACGCCAAAAAAGCTTTAGACGATGTCGAATTCTTTGAAAATCCATATGAAACCATCCGAGATTGCGATGCGTTAATCGTTGTCACCGAATGGAATGAATTCAGGAATCTTGATATGCGCGCGGTTAAAATCCTTTTAAAAAATCCGATCATCATTGACGGCAGAAACATCTATGACCCCAAAGAAATGAAAGCGCTGGGGTTCAAGTATATGGGAATCGGCAGATAAAATCGCGAAGCGATTTTATACAACGGTCGTCTTCGACGACCTTTTAAAAGAAATCACTATATGATAATAAATCGGTTCTTAACCACTCGACCATTCAACTATTCAACCATTTGACCATTCAACTATTCAACCTAGTACTACAGCGACACTTTAATTTTCAATAAAATAGCCTCAACGATGGCCCTTTTCC
>JACKQG010002836.1_pt1 | contig 22006 bp, 19 predicted proteins | sample 8237621 | NCBI WGS metagenome assembly JACKQG01 (sample SAMN15677084, study PRJNA649215) | marine metagenome | biome: marine; feature: Black Sea; material: saline water; isolation source: suspended particulate matter (SPM) from the Black Sea western gyre | collected 2013-06-09/2013-06-10 | depth... | reverse complement strand
TCCCCGCGCGGGTGCGCGGGGAGATAAATCTTTTTGAGCACCCAATTCCAGCGAGTCGGGTTTCAATCCGCTCCCCGCGCGGGTGCGCGGGGAGATCTGAAGTTGTCGGGGCGTAGCTGCTCAAACGCTCGTTTCAATCCGCTCCCCGCGCGGGTGCGCGGGGAGATGAAAAAAACCGGGACACTCTCCCGGCATGGCGACGTTTCAATCCGCTCCCCGCGCGGGTGCGCGGGGAGATATCGGGCGCGGCAAACAGCCGGGCGTTATTCTCTGTTTCAATCCGCTCCCCGCGCGGGTGCGCGGGGAGATCTGCAACAGTGGCGAGGAGAGCATACCCGGACTGGTTTCAATCCGCTCCCCGCGCGGGTGCGCGGGGAGATATCAGATACGAGAACGCCGATAGCCTTCCTACATGTTTCAATCCGCTCCCCGCGCGGGTGCGCGGGGAGATGAGGCATGAAAACCGCCCTCATTGGCTCCACAATGTTTCAATCCGCTCCCCGCGCGGGTGCGCGGGGAGATACGTTAATTCCCTACTTTCTGACAATAAGACAGAAGTTTCAATCCGCTCCCCGCGCGGGTGCGCGGGGAGATCCAAACCCTCCCGAATCCACCCTACATTACGCCCGTTTCAATCCGCTCCCCGCGCGGGTGCGCGGGGAGATAACGCAAAACGGTGAGACTAGTTACGGAATTCATGTTTCAATCCGCTCCCCGCGCGGGTGCGCGGGGAGATGCCGCCTTGGTTTTAAGGCCAAGGCGCGGCGGTTTTGTAATGCCTTTGCGCGAACGGGTCGAGCCAAGGGTTTGTTTTTAATTCGTATGTCAAAGAGCTTGGCCAAGCGCTTGGCCATCAAAAGGTTGTCGCTCGCGCGAACCTGCCGCCGTTTGCCCGTCGCTTTGGCTTCGCGGACTTACAATATCAGCGGCTCTGTTAGGTCTGTGGGTTCGTTGGTTCCGTGATGCTCTGTGCGGCTGATGGCGATTTCGTCGAGGAAGTAAAATCGGAGGGAATCTTGGCTGGTGTTGATTTCGTCGAGAAGTCGTTGCCGAAGTGCTGCCCATTCGGTTTTGCCGACTTGGCACTCGAAGACGGATTTTTGAACGCGGGTGCCGTAGTCTTCGCAGGCCCGCGCAACTCTTCGCAGGCGTTTTTGCCCGGGTTTGTCCGGGGTGGCGACGTCGTAGGTGACTAGGATTAACATGGTGTTCGGTACGGTGTTCGGTTTATTTTGGAATGAAGGGGATGTAGTCAGGAATATCGCCACGGAGGTGGCGGGCGAGTATGCGGGCTTGGATGGGGAAGAGTTGTTGGAGGAGGATTTCCTGCTTGAAAAGGGGATGGTGTAGCACGGTTTGTTTGCGTTTTTGCCAGGCTTGAATGACTTCTTTCCGGCCTTTTTCGGTAAACTCGACAGCACCGCCTTCGCGTTCGCGGAAGTGTTTTGGCTCGATCTGTCTGCGGTTGACGAGGGTGAGGGCGAGGCGGTCGGCGAGCCAGGGGCGGAATTCTTCCATGAGGTCGAGCGCGGCGGCGGGGCGGCCGGGGCGGGTGGCGTGGAGCCAGCCGACGTAGGGGTCGAGCCCGGCGGTGGTGAGGGCGGCGAGGCAGTCGTGGCGGAGGAGGGCGTAGAGGAAGGAGAGGAGGCAGTTGATTTTATCGCGGGGCGGGCGGCGTGTGCGGATCAGGAAGGCAAACTCATCCCGCTGTTGCTTGAGCATGGGGGTGACGCTTTCGAAGTAGAGCTTCGCGGCGATGCCTTCGATGCCCCGGATGGGGTCGAGGGTTTCGCGGAGTGATTTGCCGTCCGGCGGTGGGGTCGCTTGGCCAAGTTGGCGGATGAGTCGGGCGGTTTCTCGCGCGGCGAAGGTTAATTGTTTTTGGTCTTCGTCTGAGGCCGCTTCTCGCTTGGAGCGCAGCAGGTTTGTCCGGCTGTTTTGCAGTTTGCCGGCGATGATTTGGCGGGCGATGGCCCACGCATGGGCGGGGGTGTCGGCGGCGGTGTATTGGGCGCGGCGCAGGAGGTAGCCGGTGTCGCCGCTGCCGGTGACGCGGGCGAGGAGATAGCCGTTCTCGGTGTGGTAGTGGATGGCGACTTGGTGGTCCCAGCAGAGGGCCATGGCGGGCGGGGTGATGACGACTTGGCCGAAGGCGCAGATGCTCTCGAGATGATGGATGGGGACGGCGAGTTTGGTTTGTTTCTCGATCTCGACGCGGAGGGTGAGGTGGTCGCGGGCAAGCACGGTGCCGGGGGTGGTGAGGTAGAGGGTGTTTTGGTTTTTCATGGTTCCCGGTGCTCGATTCAAAGGTTAAACGCAGAGGGCGAGGAGATGCAGAGGGACGCGGAGGGAGTTGGTTTTTTTTAACCACGAATGGACGCGAAAGCAGGGTCTAGGATGAATATGGTTTTTATTGGTTGAATACACGTTGGTGTGTCGCCCGTATGAGCTGGCGGCTTGGCCAAGCGAGGTGCTGCTTGAAACTGAAAACAGAGAAATTCATTTTTCAATCGTCGGTGGCAAAGAGGGCTTGATTGGCCTTGGCGAGGGCGGGGGGTTGGCTGGTGAACTCGGGGAGGCAGCTTTCGTAGAGGGAGCATTCGGCGCATTGGGGTTTGTGGACGGCGGGCGGGGTGGTCTGGGTTTGGAGGAGTTGATGGATGGCGGTGATGGCGGCCTTGGTCTTGGCGCGGAGTTCGTCGGTGAATTCCACCTCGCGACGGCGCTGACTGGCGGCGTGAAAGATGGCGCCAGCGGGGATGTCGAGGCCGAACATTTCCTCGAGGCAAAGGGCTTGGGCGCAGAGTTGGGCGTCGTCGTTGTCGAATTTGCGGCGCTTGCCTTTTTTGTATTCGACGGGGTGGAGGGATTGGATGGTTTTGGGTGAGCCTCGTGCGTGCAATGTGAATCGGACTTCAACGATGTCGCACTTGCCGGAGAGGCCAAGGCGTTTCGACCACACCGGCAACGCCCGCCACACCTGCGTGCCTTTGGCATTCTCATACCCCGGCAGGTCGGCGTGTTCATGAACTTGATCGCCCTTGACGGTGTGCACATTGGCCGACCGTATCCCCTCCACCAGTTTTAACCCCGCCCGCCGCGGACAGAAGAGGTAGTCATTGATGAGGGAGAGTTGGATGATTTCCATTTGCTCTCAGAATTCCCAAATGATTCGACTTGCCACGATTGATTCCTCGGCTTCATTTCCATCCTTGGGTTCGGGCTTGTTGACGGTGCAGTCGGTGACTTGGCCGTATTTGTTTTTTTCGACGTAGATGGGGCCGTCCGGCGCCTTGCCGGTGTAGTCCTCCAAGCCTTGAGGGAATTCACTGCCGGAGGAGACGAAGCTTTTTCCGTCGCCGTTCTTTTTGCCTTGAACCTCCACGAGATTGAAAAGCTTGTGGGCAGGGGCGTTGCCGAGGGCGGAGGTGTGGGCAAAGTCGATCAGGCCGACGACACGCATACCGCCGGGGCGGGCAGCTGAGCCGTCCACGTTGTAGTCGCCGAGACAACGGGTGAGGGCAAAGAGGAAGTTGTCGAGGTCGGCATAGGTGAAGCCGGTCTTGGCGGCAAAGGCGGGAGAAAAATGGATGTGGCAATGGTAGAGCCCGTATTGCACGGCGTGCTTGCGGCCCATGGTGCGGTTGTCATCACCCTTTTTTTCCGCTTCTTTTTCGCTGGCGACGGCGCAACGGGTAATGGAGAAGTCTAGCTGGAGAATCTTGTCTAGGCTCTCGGCGAAGGTGATTTGGAGGGGGCCGCGGATTTGCCCGTAGAAGCTGCCTTTCAGCGGTCCTTCGGTGGACACTACGGCGCCGAAGTATCGGACGTCGAAGTACGCTTGGCAAAGAGCGTCCTTATAGGCGCGATCTCGTAGTTGAGGGAGAGCCTTGTCTTCCTTTTTTTTCTTCGTCCATTGTTCTTCGGTTAGGTTTGCATTTCCGAGAGAATAGGTGAGAAAACACGCTTTGGCTTCCTCTTCCAGAGAGGGAGCTTCTACAAGACGCTGAATGACGGCGCCTTCACGGATGAATAGATTGTGTCGGTCATCGCACACGTCGCCTTCCCCAATGAGGTTCCCAGACGTGGTGTGGCGCGCAAAGAAGTTCCGTACCTTCCGTTTAAGACAAACGTCGGTGACGAGTCCGAGGAGGGAGTCGGGCTGGAGTCGGGGCATGTTGCCGGTGTCGGGGTCTCCGTTGGGGTTGCAGTTGGTGGCGTCGAAGAGGTAGACAATGTCGTGACGTTCGGCAACAATGGCGGCGGGATCCTTGCCGTTCCAGAGGGTTGGGAAGTGATATTCTATATTCATGATTCTTGAGTGTTTTGAGGGTCTTCAGTTTTGGTTTTCAGATTCGGGTTGGGACGAGGTGATTTCGGTTTTATCGGATGCTTCATCGTCGTCGCCCTTGGGATTGGTTCCTTTCTTGTAATTGGGCCACTTGCGGCATCGTTCGTAGTAAAAACCGATGGCGAAGCGTCCCTGTTCCTCGAGAGAAAGCGTGCGGGGCCAGCTGGCATCCTGCTCAAACCGAGCGATGAGTTGGGCGAGCCCCTCGAAATCTCGGTCAATGGGGGTTACCGATTTCTCCTTGGGCACCCCGTGCTCAAGCTTATGGGCAAACTCTCCGCCAATCTTATCCAAGTGGATGCGGGCCAGTTTGCATAGTCGTGGAAATGCAATGGCTGGGGTTGATGATGCCGCCCCGTAGAATCGCCCTGCGGGAGAGGAGGCGGTGGTGTTCTTGTGTGCCTTGTTGTGGATTATATCCATCAGGGCGAGAACCCGGCCACAGAGATAGGCCGGGTTGTTTTCGGTTTCATGGTTATTCTCGTTCATGGTTTTGTCGTGGTTGGTTTTGAAATAAAGCTTGAGGAGGGCGGTACGGGCTTTGCGCCGCCAAAAGAATTCGGATTCGTTCGATTGAACGTAGCCCTTGGCGAGTTCGAGGGACTGGCGGTTGACGGTTGCAGCCATCAACTGGTGAGGAATGGGCTTGCCCTGCCATGCGGCATCGAAGAGGGCGGTGTAAGTCCGCGCGGCGGGTTTGCTCTTCTTACTCTTGGCGATGGTGGCCGTGGCCATTCTGCCGAGGTTGATCGGGGCATCTTCCAAGAGCCGTATGGCTTCGAAGTATGTTTGGATGGAGCTTTTGACTTCGCCCAATTCTTTCGGGGTTCCAGAAGAGCGAAGGGAAAACCTTCCCGTACCGCTCTTGAGTATCGCAACGTGAAAGGCGGCGGTATCAAGATTGGGCGGCATGCCTCCCCATGGACTGTTCAGGAAGTCGCGGACGGCCAAGGTGTCGGGTTCGGCCAAGAGGCCTATGAAACTGCAGTCCACCATCTGCCCATCCTTCATCGCCCAGAATATGGCTTTCTGATCGCCGAGGTTCAGGCTGGATGTTTTGTCGCCGTTCAGAGCGTTGATGGCGGCGGACGCCTTTTCCGCTGTGTCCAGACGGAGGCGGGCGGTATTCTTGCTCAAGCCAAAGCTGGAAAAGGGAGCCTTGCCGAAAGAAACGATAGGAACATTTCCGAATATGCAGGGAGAGGAATCTGTGATTCGACCTGTACCTGGCTGGAAGGCGTCGTTACCAATTTCCGTGCATTCGCTAGTTTGGTTTTCGTAGACTCCACGAAACCCTTCGTCTCGCCACCATGACACCAACTCTGGGTCTTTGAATGCCGGTGTGCCTTCGATGCGAAAGCCAATGGTTTCCCCAGGATAATCGCCTTTTTTGCAGAAGCAAGATAGGTCGTTTTTCGTGCGTTCCCGCCCATTTTCATCCTTGATTGTTTTGCTCATGATGCTTGGCAGGGGGAGGCGATCCAGTGAGGTGGCGGCGTCCAGAAAACGCTTGATGGCCTGTAAAGTGTGGTTGTCGGGAAGCGCTTGTTGCGTGGAGGTTATCAATTCCCTAAAACCCTTTTGTCTATCCGATTTCAATGGATTCTCTCCGTCCACGCCTTTGGGGAAAATCTCATTAGCCGGGCCTACGAGGAAATCCGCTCTCCAATTACTTTGGTTTGGCGCTCCTAGCAGGTAGTTGCTCGGTATGCACATAGTTTTGCCACGTTCTTCACCGCCCCCCTTGCTTGTTTTAGTTGCTCTGGTTGTTGGCGTAAGGGCAAGAGGATTGCCGTCGGCGTCCAAGTCGATGAACCAATGAACGGGCCGCGCGTGGAAGGGTTCTATTCCTGTGATGCCTTTGCTGTCGGCGTAGCGTACGAGTTCCGCGATCATGAGTGTTCCCTTGGTTCGCAGTTTATCCAGCCGCGCTTGGCGATGGCGTGTAAGTGTCTTTTGGGAACTGGGCGGTGATCCGGTTCGCCCCACCCTTTTGCGGGTCTTGTGGTGTCGCGTTGGTGTCCCCAGTGGTTCCAGACTGGAGAGAAGTCGAAGTCGGCGAAGATGGCGCCAAAGTCTTCCGATTCGGGTTGTCCGTCGATGGTTTCGGGCGAGTTTTCGCATAACTCCCATTCCTTGACGGAAAATTCTCGGCATCCGAAGAAGGGGTGGTAAAAGCACTGACCTGTTCTAGCCCGGCGAAGGAACATTTGGTGGTATTTGTTGCGGGCAAGCCATTCCGCCGTGGGTTTTCGTTGGCGTTCGTCTCGGATCCGAGTACGAGGGGGCACTTCAATGACAGCTTCGATGAGGTATTCGATATTCTTGAGGATGAGGTTGTGACGCTGGGCGCGAATCTTGTCGCCGTTTATATCGTAGCCGGTTGCTTTTTCGGGTGGTTGATGGGTGCCGTATCCCAACTCGTTTCTGAGGATGGAAAACATGGCACCTTTGTTGACGATGCCGATGCGGGTGATGACCCAGCGGAAGCCGATTTTGTTGTGTCGCTTGTGGGGTTCGGGTTTTTCGATTGGTTTCATAAGGATGGCTTCGAGGATGCCTCGCGCGGCGGATGGTGTGAGGACCGGGTAGCTGACGCGCTCGACGTGGAATTCGGGTCGGGTGAAGCAGGCGAAGGGTCCTTTGACGCGGAGGCAGATGGGTTCGGATCTCATGGCGTTGCGTGTGTAGGCGGTTTCAAAGATTGTAGTGGTTCAGATCGGAGAGAGCTTCGGCTTCCACGTCCAGACCGCTTCCGTTGGGTCCGTGTTGGTAGAGTTGAGGAAGTTTCATGCGACGAATGCCGCGGATGGGGTCGTCGCCTTTGAAGATGAGTTCGCTGTTGGTATTGTTTAGAAAGGCGCGGGTCTTTTCGGAAGTCGGATAGGAAAGGCTGACCACAAAGGGCTGGATGGCACGCCATTCGTCGGCGGTGAAAAAGCCTTTGGGGCGTGCATCCTTCAGCCAATCCTCGACGCTTCGTCTGTCTTCCATTTCGGCGGATTCGATGAGGAGAGGGACGGAATCGGCGTCGATGAAGTTGAACATGTTGGACACCTCCTCGAAGTGGAGCTTTTCGCGGGCTCTCTGGATGGCGCATCCACCGGCATCAGGGACGGTGGTCTGGTAAAAGAGGCGAAAGTATGTGGAGAATGATTCGGAATTGTTTGGGTCGGCCTTGCCCATTTTGCGGAGGAGTTCGGCATTTTGTATGGCGGATTCGTAGACGCCGCCGGGCGTGGCGGAATCCTCTGGGGCGAAGACCGTGACCTGCCCCAGCCCCTCCAAGGCGCCGCTGCGGTTGCACCTTCCGGCGGCTTGGGCGATGGAGTCGTAGGGGCCAAAGGCGCGCCAAAGTGCGGGGAAATCGACATCGACGCCGGCTTCTATGCACTGGGTGGAGACGAGCAGGCAGGGGCGCTCTTGGTCGAGCCGTTCATTGATGTGATCGAGAACTTGCAGGCGATGGGCCGGATACATCCAAGTGGAGAGGTGGAAGACGTCGTTCGAGGGGTTGTCTTCCGAGTCGCTTGCCTGGACTCGGAGTGCGTTGAAGAGGTCGCGGGCCTGCTTGCGTGTGTTCAGAATGGCGAGGGCTTGTTTGCGTGGTGCCGCGAGCATATCGGCCGCCAGTTGCTCATTGGACAGGGTGGGCGGCGAGGAGTCTTTGCTCAGGCCGAGGTATTCGACGCGTTTGAGTTCTGCGAAGTGTTGGCGGGTTGTCTCGGAGGGAAGGATGGACGTGACGTTTTCGAAGCCGAACTCCATATCTTCCGAATGCTCCAATGAGGGTTGAGTGGCCGTGCAGAGGAGGAGGGAACAACCGTAGGGGCGGGCGGACGACGTTAATTCCTTCAAGGCGTCGAGGATGGGCTGGAGCAGGAGTGGTGGCAGGGTCTGCACTTCGTCGAAGATGATGACGGATTGGCAGAGGTTGTGCAGCTTTCGGGCATCGGAGGGGCGGCGGGAAAACAGGGAGTCAAAGAACTGCTTGCTGGTGGTGACGATGACGGGGGCGTCCCAGTTTTCGGCGGCGAGCTGGCGCAGGGGGCGCTCCTTGTCGTAGCCGTCCTCTTCGCTTGGACTTTTCTTTGTGCCTTTCTTGATTTCCGGGTCGGAAGCTTGGGAATGATGCTCGAGGATGAGCGGGTCTTCCGGAGTGCAGGCGAAGACGTCGCGGAGTTCCTTGGTGGTTTGCTGAATGATGTTGAGGTAGGGGATGACGAGGATAATTCGGCGGAGCCTGCGGGGGTCGTTCGGTTCCAGCTTTTCGTTGTGATGCTTGAGGTGGTTTAGGGCGAAAGCCATGGAGGAAAGGGTTTTGCCACCACCGGTGGGAACCGTGAGGTTGTACACGCCTCGCTCACCGTGGGCTTGTTCCGTGCAAGCCTTCAAAACTTGTGCTCGAACACCCATCACGGCTTGGGAGGTGTTTTTGATTTTCGCACTTTCCTTGCGTGTTTTGATTGCTTGCTCGAGTTGCGCCAATAGTTCCTTGGGGGCGCCTTCCGCCGCCAATCCAGAGGGGCCAAACCGCCAAGTTTTTCGCTTAGCCACGTTGGCTTGGGAGCCCTCGGTCGCATTGGCGTTCTCCGTGTCGAGTCGGTCCGCATCAATCAGCGCGCTGAAGAGCATACGGGTGAAGAAATCCACGGCCCGCATTTTCTCCTCACGTTCCTTTGCTCGGTTGAAAGGCAATTCCTCCAGCCATTGGGGGAGTGTCGTCAAGGAACCCTCAAACACAATTTCCGGCCACCCCGGCTCTCCCTGTAGCTTTTCCGCGCAGGCTTTTCCCTTAACCAACCATTCGTTAGAGAGTTGCTGTAGATCCACTCGGTTGTGCAGACCCGCGTGGTGTCCGTTCACGGCGAAGGCGACGGGCCAATGGTTCTTGTCGAGGGCGAGAGCGGCACCGTGGTGGGCGTGGGGTTCCTTTTTGGCGTCTTTATCGCCTCGAATGCGTTTTTGAAAGGCGTTCTCAGCTTTTCCGAGATCATGCAAGCAACCCGTTAATTTGCCGAAACACCCAGCGTTAAAGCAAGTTGCTGCAACTGATGTTCTCCTGCCAACATCAGCAAGATGTTGGGTCAATGGATGACCATCATGGGCAAGAATGATATTTTGATTTTCGATCACTGTGTGTCGTTTTGAAAATTAGTTGGCACCTTTGAATGTGTTGCCCACCTCTTTGGTATCCACAGTTGGGGTATCCATAGATACAAACGCAACTCGTGAACTATTTCTTACAACAAAAAACACTTTTTTTCTCGTTAAGGGGGTTAAGCATGGCGCATGGGGTGAGACTTTTACGGTCCTAGTTGGTCATTTTTTTCATTTTTTGTTGCCGGGTGTTTTCATGACTTGGCGAGGATCGTTTGTCGCTGGATTCCTGATTGCTGTGACTGATCTGAGTTTATCGACTCGGAATGTTGCTGTCAAACGAGAAGGAAGGGGATCATGCGCTTGGCCAAGCGAGGGTTGGGAGTGGATCGATGGCTCTTTGCCTGGATGCGAGCGTTCATATCAACATATTCGGATATGTCGATATGTTGTATTTATCACTTGCGGTGGACACTGGATATGGTATAAACGGCGCGTTGCCCGAATGGAAGGGTGGTTTGGTTTTGAATGGTGGTTCGAGATGGTAAGGCGACAGGGTCGATGGGTCTGTGTCTGGGGGGTCAGCGGTGGTTGAGCGGTTGGAGATTTGTCGGCGGCGACCGGCATGGGTGTCGGCCCGGGAACCGACGCGGTTTTTCGCCGGGTGGATCGTATCCGCCCGGCGTTTTGTATTTGGGGAGCCCGTTTTTTGCGGGCGAAAGCCCCACGGAAAGGAGGTGATAATGTATGGCACAAACAAAGATAACTGGCGAGAAATTAACCCAGTTAATCGACTCATGGGAACAAGTTGCTCCCGAGTCTTCGTTTGGCGGGATGTCGTTGGCTGAGTTCAAGGCTGCGACTCAACCGTCGATCGACGAGCGTCAGAGCGCGTCGGATGCGGTACTCGCAAGGCGAGCCGCAATCGCCCGACGCGAGACGGCGGACGAAGCGACCCGTGCGCTGATGAAGCGCGTGGTGAGTTCGGTGATCGGCGATCCGGCTCATGGCCCCAATAGCGCGCTTTATCGCGCAATGGGCTATCGAACGGATGCTGAACGCGCAAGCGGCCTGACCCGCAAGGATCAGACCGCTTCTCTGGAGTCTGCAGAGTTGCAGACAATTGTTGAGGCCGCCTAACGGCGGTTACTCGGCCGGGGTGGTTCCGTTCGCGCGGGGCCACCCTGTTTTTGTTTCAGAACAAAAAGTGATTGTGCCGGGGAGGAAGACGTTGGTTGTAAAGACCAGCACGGGGCGACCTTCCCACAGTTTTTATTTTTTTATCAACAAAAAAATTAAAAAGTGGCAAATTCCGAGTTTCAAGTCGCAAGGATCGCTTGGCCAAGCGCGGGGGAAAGCGGTGCATAGCACCGCACTCCAAGATGCTGGCGCGCAGCATTATGAGGCAATTCCCTTGCGGATTCTTATCCATTCAAAGCCACGCTTTGTTGGGACTTTGATTACTTCTCTCCCTCACAAAGCAAGTGATGCACAATCCTCACGAGGATCTCTTTTTCCTGTGGGCGGCTTTCGGCGATCATCAGCGTCATGGCCACCAGGGTTCCGTTGTTGATCGATGCTTCACCGTTGGGCCGGATCAAGGCGTTGTTGCGGTCGAGGAACCAGAGAAACAAGGCTGCCGCGATCCGCTTGTTGCCATCGACGAAGGCGTGATTCTTGACAAGAAAATAGAGCAGATGAGCTGCCTTCTCCTCCAAGCTTGGGTAGACTTCTTTGCCTCCAGTGGTCTGCATGATTGCCCCAGGGCGCTTTCAAGTCCCTTGTCTTTTTCCCGCCCAAATAATTCCGATTCGGCAAACTGATCCCGCAACCGTCCCACGATACGCATCGCTTCGTCGTACTCCAACGGATGGGTGAGCGTCCCCTTGGTGTCCGGTTGAATCACTCGCTGGTGGTCGTAGCCATCGAGTAAATCCAGCGCCCGGTTGTAGTCTCTGACCACCGCCAGCAAGGCTTTCGCCTCGTCGCCGGACAATTCCCGGCGTTGGGCGGTATCGGCGATGAGTTTGACCGCTTGGTTCAGTTCGAGCAATCGGGTTTGGTTGACGGTGTAGCCCTGCACGACATGGTCGCGAAGGACGCGGGTTGCCCAGATGCGGAACTGCGTGCCTTGCCTTGAGTTGACCCGGTAGCCAACGGAGATAATGGCGTCGAGGTTGAAGTAGTCGGCCGACCGGGTTACTTGTCGCTCGCCCTCGGTTTGAACAATTGCATTTTTTGCAACAGTTGCTTCATGGCTCAACTCTCCCTCCTCGAAGATATTCCGTAAATGCCTCGAAATGACGGATTTATCCCGACCAAGCAACTCTGCAAGTTGATTCAGGTTCAGCCAGAGGGTTTCCTGCTCAAGCCGGACGTTTAGTTCGATGCCGCCGTCTGGTGATTCGTAAAGAAGGATCTCTCCCCGTGAATTCTGGTTTTCATCGGTCATGCCAATTGACCGTCAAAGTGTATCCGCCTCCGCCTGCCCAAGCACGGATAAAAAAACCGGCTGCGTTTGGCAGCCGGTGGAATTAAACCGGATATGGCAGCGGGGGGCTTGGCTTAAACCTTGTCCGGGATGATGTAGGGGGCGCGGTAGCTGTCCTTGACGTATTTGTTGGCCTTTTCGGAGTCCGGCCCGGTGAACCGTTCCTTCTCGTTGCTGTAGGTCAGCCACGGGCTCAGGACCGGCTTGTCCTTTTTCAGGTCGACCTCGTTGGCGTGGAGGTGCTTGAGCATTTGGTTCAGGGTCTCGACGCCTTCTTCGGAGTGGCCTTTCACGCGTTCGCGGATTTCGTCGACGCTCGAGCCGGTGCCGACGCGGTGGGCGACGTTGGCCTGGTGGATCATGACCGCGCCAAGGTGGCCGTCGAGGATGTCGGCGTTCAGGTCGGTGTGTTTGCGGGAGCGGGCGGCTTTCAGGAAGTTGGCGACGTGGTTGCGGCCGCCGTCCCCCTTGAACTGGCGGATCTTGTTGCCGTTGTTGTCGTAGGAGAAGCCGCCGCCGCGGGTGACGTTGTAAAAGCCGTTCTCGCACTTGACGATGTTGGTGAACTTGACGCCCTTGCCGAAGCGCCGGTAGACGGAGACGCCGCGGCGGCTGCGGTTGTCCTTGTCGTGCGGCATGTCGCGAATCTCGAGCACGAGCGGCACCTTGTAGTCGTACAGGGCGAAGTGGGTGTTGGGGGTCTCGCCGTCGTCGTCCCAGCCAAAGCGGCCGCCGACGCTCATGACGCGACTCGGCACGTCGGTCATGCCGAGGAGGTGCCGGATGTCGTCGGAGTTGTGCGGCGCGATGTTGCCCATGTCGCCGTTGCCGTAGGCCCAGATCCAGTGCCAGTCGTAATGCAGCCGCTTGCGCATGAGCGGGCCCTTGGGGCCGGGGCCGCACCACAGGTCGTAATCAACGCCCTCGGGGATCGGGGTGGGGCCGGTGACCTTGCCGATCGGTTGGCGGTGGCGATACCATAGGGAGTGAATCCATTGCACCGCTCCGAGGGTGCCTTTGCGGATATCCTCGGCGGCGTGGATGAGGGCCGGGTCGGAGCGCTGCTGGGTGCCGGCCTGCACGATGCGCTTGTACTTCCGGGCGGCCTCGATCGATTTGCGGCCCTCCCAGATGCAGTGGCTGACCGGTTTCTCGACGTAGACATCCTTGCCGGCTTGGCAGGCCATGACGGTGAGGAGCGCGTGCCAATGGTTGGGTGTGGCAATGACGACGGCGTCGACGTCGTGTCGATCCAGTATATGGCGAAAATCTTGATGCTGCCTGTAATGGGCATCGACGGTTTCGTTGCGCTTGGCCAACGTGTCTTTCAATTGGTTCTCGGCACTGTTCATGTGGGCCTTGTCGGGATCGCTGACGGCCACGATCCGCACGCCCGGCTTGGTGGCGAAATCGCGCAGATGGCTGGTGCCTTTGCCGCCGCAGCCGATGATGGCCACGCGGATGTCGGAGTTGGCGCCCAGCACGCGGTGAGTGGGCAGGGCCATCGCGGCCCCCGCAGCGAGGGAGCGTTCCACAAAACTCCGGCGGGTGATTTTATTTTTCATGGTTGTCGTGTTCCTTGTTTGCTCGATAAAGCTTGTGCGTCCAGACGCCGATGGTAGCCGCCAATATTCAGAAAACAAACCATTTATGGCGGATCGGCCAGTGTCGAGACCAGGCGCTTGGCCAAGCGGGCTGATTGGCGTACACGCGGTTTTTGCCTTGAAGGCAACTTCCGGGGTGGGTAGCATCACCGCGATTCAACAGCTTTTTGAGCCATCAAAATAAACAAATGAAACGTCGTACCTTTCTACTCAAGTCCGCCTCGACTGCCTTCGGGTTTCAGGTGGTGTCCAGCAACGTGTTGCGCGCGGCCGAGGGCCAAAACACCCCCAACAACAAGATTCGCATCGCCGCCATCGGCTGCGGCGGACGGGGCGGGGCGAATCTCGGCGCGATGGCGGGCGAGGACATCGTTGCGTTGTGCGACGTGGACGACCGCCGCGCCGCGCACTCGTTCAATAAATTCCCGAAAGCCAAGCGCTTCAACGATTTCCGAAAGATGTACGACGCGATGGGCGACCAGATCGATGCCGTGTTGGTGGCGACCCCGGACCACACGCACGCGATTGCGATCATGGGCGCGATCGGGCGGGGCAAGCACGTCTACTCGGAGAAACCGCTGACGCACTCCATCGCCGAGGTGCGCACGCTGCGCAAGGCGGCGCTGGACAAAAAAGTCATCACGCAGGTCGGCAACCAGGGGCATTCGTCGGACCACATCCGGTTCTTCTGCGAGCTGGTCTGGGCCGGGGCCATCGGGAACGTCACCGAGGTGCACGCCGGGTGCGACGCCTTCAAGAATGTCTACTGCCAGATCAACAAACAGCATGCCCTGCGAACCGAGCAGCACGAGGTGCCGAAGGGGCTGGATTGGGACCTGTGGCTTGGCCCTGCCGCCGAGCGGGCCTACCACCCGGCGTACCTGCCGTTCAACTGGCGCGGCTACTCCGCCTTCGGCAGCGGCTGCATCGGCGACTGGGTTTGCCACGTGCTCGACCCCTCCTTCTGGGCGCTGGATCTGGGCATGCCGACGACGGTCACCGCCGAGACCAAGGGCTACGACCCGGTGAAACACCGGGAGTTTTATCCCAAGGGCGCCAAGATCACGTTTGAGTTTCCGGCCAAGGCGAATCGCGGCCCGGTCAAGGTGGTTTGGTACGACGGGGATTACTCCATTCCGAGGCCGGAGGAACTCAAGAAGGAAAACCGCAAGGTGGTCGGCACCGGCGCCGTCGTGGTTGGCGACAAGGGGAAGATCATGCACGGCTCGCATGGAGCCGGTGGTGCCCGGATTATTCCCGAGGCGAAAATGAAGGCGTTTGGCAAGCCGGATCAGAAAATCCCGCGTGTGCGGGGCAGCCACCAGAAAGACTGGCTCGATGCCGTGCGGAACAACCAGCAAGCCGGCTCACCGTTCGAGTACGGCGGGGCGCTGACCGAGATCGGCCTGCTGGGCATGATCGCCATCCAGCGCAGCGGCGTGCGGCTGGAGTGGGATGCCAAGGCGATGAAATTCACCAACGACGAGAAGGCCAACCAACTGGTGAACCCGCCGTATCGCACCGGCTGGACAATGTAGGCCAAGCGCTTGGCCAAGGGGCGAGTTGGCGGGGAGCCGCAAAAAACCCGGCGCAGCGCTTGGCCGGCCGGGTTGTTCCCGCGAATTGGGCGTGATTGATTACAGCGTGTAGCCGTTGAGGTAGTCGCGTTTCACATAATTGGCGGCTTCCGGAATGTTGGGAGACTTCATGTTCGGGCCGTCCCATTCCATCTTGCGCTTTTTGCCAACCTGCAACGCGATGCAGCCAAGCAGGATGATCTCGGTCAGGTAGGCGGCATTATCGAAGTTCGAGTATGCGTCGCGGCCGCCTTTCATCATGTCAAACCATTCCTGATTGTGGCCTGGGGATTTCCAGAAATCATCCGCGATCGCCTGATCCGCCCCGTGCTTTTTGCTGTCCTTGAATTTTTTCTCGTCGTTCAGCGAGATGTAGTAGCGGGAGCCGTAGTCGTCCGGCGTGTAGATTTGCCCCTTGGAGCCGATCAACAGGCAGCCGCTGCCCCGGATGTTGCCGAAGGTGTTCCGGATTTTCGCAGCGGTGTCCTTGTTGGGTTGGTTCTGGGTGCCGTCTTTCTTGCCGTCGTACCACCAGAATTTCAGCGGAACCATGCCGTCGCGGGCGGGAAACTCAAAACGAATCCGTGAGTTCAGTGGATAGGTTTCCTTGTTGATGCCGGAGTGGTCCTCGGCCTCGACCACGGTCGGGTAACCCATCTTGAGCGCGCGGAACGGCATGTTGACGGTGTGGCAGGCCATGTCGCCCAAAGCCCCCGTGCCGTAGTCAAGCCATCCGCGCCATTTGAAGGTGTGGTACACGCCACTCTTGTAAGGGCGATGCTTGACGGGCCCCTGCCAAATATTCCAGTCAAGGTGTTCCGGGATCGGGTCTGCACCTTCTGGCCGATCAATGCCTTGCGGCCAGACGGGGCGGTTTGACCAAACATGCAACTCGGTGACATCCCCGATGATTCCGGATTGAATGACCTGCACGGCCCGGCGCAGCCCGCTACCGGCGCTGCCTTGGTTGCCCATCTGCGTGGCCACTTTTTGTTCCTTGGCCACCTTAGCCATGAGGCGCGCCTCGTAGACCGACTGGGTGAGTGGCTTCTGGACGTAGACATGTTTGCCCATCTTCATCGCCATGATGGCGGCGACGGCGTGCATGTGATCCGGGGTGGAGACCGAGACGGCGTCGATGGATTTCTCCTTCTCGAGCATCTTACGGAAATCCTGGTAAAGTGCTGCTCCCGGGTATTTTTGGCCGCGTGAGCGGAGGGTGTTCAGATCCACGTCGCACAGCGCAACAATGTTGGCGCCGCATCGGGCGTTGTTGTCCGTGTCGCTGCTGCCCTTGCCGCCGGCACCGATGGCGGCCGCGTTGATTTTGCTGTTCAAGTTTTGGCCCCGAAGGATGAAGGGGCCAAAGGCCGCGGCGCCCATGGCTGCCGAGGAGTGCGAGATGAACTTGCGGCGCGTCAGCTCGTTTGATGGAGTCTTTGTCATTTTTTCTGTATTTTGGATAAATGGAATCACCGGAAAATATCAACAGGATATCGCCGGGGAAGGGAAGCTACCGGCTCTTCGCCGGGAAAAACAGAAAAAACTTGGCCAAGCGGGGAGTCCCGCACGTCGGTGCCAAGCGCCTGGCCAAGCGCCTGGCCAAGCGCCTGGCCAAGCGCTTGGCCAAGCCGCAAAAAGCCCCGCCAAGCGGCGGGGCTGTTGCAATTCATTCGCGGTTAGCGGCTTATGCCGGGTAGTTGAGCGGCTGCACTTCCTGCCCCGTGCCGGTGGTGATCTTCCGGGTCTTCTCGTCGAACAACAGCGTGAGGCTCATCCGCTCCGACATTTCAGCCAGCGAGATGACCACCTGGGCCCGCATCGAGAGGTCAATGTTGCCCTGGGTTTCGCCGCCGTTGCGGATGACGTTGAACCAGTCGGCGTGCTCGGCGAAGAAGTCCGCCCCGCTTGGCTTGAGACCGCTGAAACTCTCCGGATCGATCTCGTCGCCGAACGGCGTCTCCGGCTTGAGGTCGACCTTGTCGCCGCCGAAGTAGAGTGTGCCGTGGTGGCCGCGCAGCATCTCCGGCAGGCCCTGCTGGTTCACCGTGCTGCCGACAACCATCAGCGTGTAGCCGCTCGGAAAGTTGGCGAGCACCTGTGTGTTGTCCGGCACGTCGCGGTCGGGGGTGATCTCCTTCGTGCCGAGGCAGGCGACGCGGTTCGGGAATTCCGGGTTGCCGCTGGCGATCATGAGCGGGTGAATCTTGTGCGCGAGCAGGTCGCCGAGAATGCCGCAGCAGTACGGGTTGTATTTGCGCCAGCGAAAGAAATGGTCGGCGTTGAACGGGCGCATGCCGGTTTTTCCGAGCCAGCGGCTCCAGTCGACGCTCTTGTCGGTGAGCTTCGGGTTGATGGTGTAGTTCCACTCGCCCTTCGGGCTGTTGCGGCAGTAGGAGGATTGCCCGAGGACAAGCGGACCGATCATCCCGTCCCGCACGAGCTGCGCCGCCTGATGCCATTTTTTCTCGATGCAGAACACCGCGCCGATCTGCATCACGCGCTGGGTGCGCTTGCAGGTGTCGTACACGTCGAATCCCTCGTCGAGGTAGCGGGTCATCGGCTTCTCGATCAGCACGTGCTTGCCGGCGTTCATCGCGTCGATGGCGATCGGTGCGTGCCAATGGTCCACCGTGGCGATGATCACCGCGTCGATGTCCTTGCGCTCGAGCAGTTGCCGGTGGTCGTTGTGAACATCGCCCGGCCCGATGCCCATGAATTCCTGCGCCCGGTCGCGGTACTCGGAGAACACGTCGCACGCGGCGGCGGGCTGGGCGTTGTGCCGGGCGGCGTTGTTTTTGATCTGCCGTACATGCGTGTTGAACCCCTGGTTGCCCACGCCGATGAAGCCCACGTTGATGCGGTCGTTTGCACCGATCACGCGGCCGGTCGAGGGTGCCTGGGTCTGGCCGTACACCGGAGTCTTGATGAGGTTGCCGGCCCCGGCCACGGCGGTGACGGCGGCAGTCTGCTTGAGGAACGTCCTGCGGTTGCCGGTCGTCGACGGCTTGTCTTGATGCTGACTCATGGATTCTTCCTTCAGTCTGTGGGCAGACTGGACTTTTTTTCCGGCGAGTCAAAGCCTGAGATGAATTAAAGGGCCAGTTTTTTCGTCGGTGACGGACGGGAATGCTCCCGGTCAATTCATCCGCCGGCAGCGATACTGCTTCCATTCCGGTCGGCGACAGGGGAGCCTCCCGCAGCCTGTTATGAAGTACGCGATCCTGAGCACGATCCTGGTCGGGAGCCTGATGCCGGCTGCGCCGCCCCCGCTAGCCGCCGAGCCGCCAGCCGGGCTGGAAGTCGCCGCGTTAAGCCGCGACAAGCCGGTCGACTTCACCGGCGAGATTTTGCCGATCCTGCGCAAAAACTGCCTCGCCTGCCACAACGCCCGGGACGCCGACGGTGAGTTGAACCTAGAGACACCCGAGACCATCGCCAACGGCGGCGAAAGCGGGGCGGTGGTGGTGCCTGGAAACGCTGGCAAAAGCCGCTTAATGGCGCATATCCGGCAGATCGAGAAACCGTTCATGCCGCCCCGCCGCAACAAAGTCAGCGCCAAAAAGCTCACGCCCCGCCAGCTTGGCCTGATCCGGCTCTGGATCGACGAGGGCGCCAAGGGCGAAGTGCCGGTGGTGTCTCAGGCGTTCAACTGGCGTTCGCTCTCCGCAGCCATCACTCCGATCTACACCAGCGCCATCTCGCCGGACGGCCAATACGCCGCCGCCGGACGCGGCAACCAGATTTTTGTCTACCACCTGCCGACGCGCCGGCTGGCCGCGCGCCTGGTTGATCCCGGCTTGGCCAAGGGCGATCCGACCACCGCCGTGGCGCATCGCGACGTGGTGCAGTCACTGGCGTTCAGTCCCGACAGCCAGACCCTGGCCTCCGGCGGGTATCGCGTGGCCAAGCTTTGGCGGCACCATCCGCCGGCAGCGAACCCACCGCTCAACCTGCTGCCCGGCGGCGAGACGGTCACGGCAATCGGCGTCGCGCTTGGCCAAGCGCGCGTGGTCGCCGCCGGCTCGGCCGGCGGCGTGCAGGCGATCGACCTGCAAAGCAGGTTGCCACTTTGGCTCGACCAAGTCCCGGGCCAAGCCGCCGCACAACTGGCGGTGTCGCCCGGCGGCAAACGGGTCGCCGTGCGGTTTGCCGACGGCCGGGTGCGCACCTGGGAAACGGCGACCGGCGAGCGGGCCACCCGTGAGTCTTCGCCGCTGGCCGCGCAAACCGTCGCCTGGCTGAACGATCGGCAACTCGTCTCGGCACATCCCGGCGGCGTAATCAAGACCTGGGCCGCGATCAACCCGGGCCGAGTCGTGAACGAATGGAGACCGGGCGGCGACATCACGGCACTGGCGGTGTTGCCGGACGGTGCGAGCATCCTGGTTGGCCGCGCCGACAACAAAGCGATCGTTCTCAGTGCCAAGGACGGCAGCGTGCAAAAGGAGATCGATCACGGCGTGCCAGTCTCCGGGCTGCGCGTCCGGGCTGATGGCAAACAAGTCACGACGCTCGGCGGCCCGGCGGCGAAACTGTGGGAGACGGACGACTGGACGATGACGGCGCAGTTGCAGGGCAACCCGCTCGCTGCCGAGGCGGTTGTCACAGCGGAACAGGCGCTGGCCTTTGTGAAGACCGAGGTCGGCCACCACGAGGGCAACGTCGAGAGCAAAGTGAAGGAACTCAAAAAGGACCGCGACGCCGCAAAAAAGGCGGCGGACGCTCTGGCCAAGCACGAGAAAACCTTGGCCGACAAAACCAAGGAGAAGCGTGACACCGAGGCTGGCTTGAAAAAACTCAATGACGAAATTGCCGCGCTGCCGAAAGACATCGAGTCGGCCAAGAAAGCCAAGGCCGATGCCGACGCTGCGTTGAAGGCGGTCCAAGCGAAGACCGCCAAGGCCAAGGCCGTCCTGGCTGAGACCAGCGAGGCCAAGGCCCAAGCCGCAGCGGCCAAGGTCAAGCTGTCCGCCGAGTTGATGGAGCTTGGCTCGGCCGCGCAAAACGCCAAGGATCTGGCGGCGGAGGATGAAGTTGTTGCCCCGTTGGCCAAGCGCAAGGCGGACGAGTTCGAGGCCGCGCTCGACCGGTTTGCCCCCACGAAACAGCAATTGGCCAAGGCGGAAACCGAACTGCAAGCCGCGACCCAGTCGCTCGCCGCCGCCGAGGCCGGCGTGAAACCGGCACAGGCCGAACTCGACGGCAAAGCCAAGGCGTTGGCCGCGCTCGAGGAACGCAATAAGAAAACGCCCGAGGAAAAGAAGAATCTCGACAAGAAAATCGCCGACGCCGCCAACGCGATGGATCGTGCCAAGCTCGAGATCGACTTGGCCAAGTCGGAAGTCGGCTTCACGGGAAAGAACATAAAAACTGCCGAGGCGAACTTGAAACAGGCCAAGGCAGAGCAGGCCGAGGCCGGTAAGTTGCCCGCCCGGCGCGAAGCCGCGCTCGCCAAGGCCCAATCGGGGGCCGAGGCTGGGATGCAGGATTGCGTCGATGCCGTTTACGCTGCCGACGGTTCGCTGGTTTACACGCTGTCCGTCGACGGGCGGGTGCAGGCTTGGGCGACTGCCACCGGCAATCGTTCGCGGCCCATCCACACAGCCGGCGGCCCGGGGCAGTTCATTCGGTTGTTGAACGACGGGCGATTGGCCTTGGCCGGAGAGTCACCGGAGATGGCGATCATCGCCGGGAAACCGAAGTGGACTTTGGCGCGGTCGATCGGCGGAGGTGGCAGCGACTCGCCGCTGGAGGATCGCGTGATCGCGCTCGATTTCAGCCCCGACGGCCAACGACTGGCCACCGGCGGCGGTTTCCCGTCGCGCGGCGGCGAGATTTACATCTGGGACATCGAGGACGGCTCGGAGGAGTTGCGCATCCCGCAGGCGCACAGCGACACGGTGTGCGCGCTGGCTTTCTCGCCGGACGGGAGCCGGTTGGCTTCCGGCGGCACCGACCGCTTCGCGCGCGTCTTCGAGACCGGCCGGGGAGGCGAACTGCGCGCGCTCGAGGGCCACACCGGCCATGTGCTGGGCGTGAGTTGGCAGCGCAACGGCCGGGTGCTGGCCACGGTCGGCGCCGACAAGGCGGTGAAAATCTGGAACCTGCCGAGCGGCGAGCAACGGAAATCGTTCGGCGGCTTCAATAAGGAAGTCACCTCAGTGCATTTCCTCGGCAATGGGACTCAGGCCGTGGTCTCGGCCGGGGACAACGTGGTGAAAGTCGTGAAGGAGGACGGCGGCGAAGTGCGCCGCCTGCCGGACACCGGCGCCTACATCCACACCAGTGACGTGACACCGGACGGCAAGCTGGCCGTCGGGGGTGGCTTCGACGGCATCCTCCGGCTCTGGGACGTCAACACCGGCAAACTCCTCCACAAATTCACCCCGCCGAAAGAAAACACCGAAATCGCAGCGAAAAAATAATGGTTGGCAGGATGCTGTACATGGACATTATACCGTCCCAATAAAAGCGATCAGCTATACGGCGGCTCGAGAAAATTTAGCCGCAACAATCAACGAAGTTTGTGAGGATCGGAGTCCGGTGATTATCACCCGCAAACGGGATCAGGCGGTGGTCATGATGTCGATCGAAGAGACCTCCTATCTTCTGCGAGTCCCCGCGAATGCCCAACGGCTTCAAGCCTCGATCCGGTCGCTCGAGGCAGGGGGAGGGAACCGAGCGCAAAATCGGCGAGATCGACGAAGAATGAAACTCCTGTTCTCGGAGCAGGTTTGGGAGGATTACCGGTATTGGCTTGGCACCGATAAAAAAATAGCCAAACGGATCAACCAACTGATCCGTGACACGGCCCTTGATCCCTTTCAGCAACTCTGTTTATCTGAGGGGGTCATGAAGGGTTGAAATTGGGGTTGGCGAG
>JACKQG010002835.1_pt1 | contig 22006 bp, 16 predicted proteins | sample 8237621 | NCBI WGS metagenome assembly JACKQG01 (sample SAMN15677084, study PRJNA649215) | marine metagenome | biome: marine; feature: Black Sea; material: saline water; isolation source: suspended particulate matter (SPM) from the Black Sea western gyre | collected 2013-06-09/2013-06-10 | depth... | reverse complement strand
GTTTTGGGAGGGCTTTCTGATTTTTCAACTTAACACAAAGGTTCTCGGAGCACTGTTTTATCAAATTTTCGTAACCGGTTCTTTCGGGTTTGTGGCGTGGACCTACCTGCTTCAAAAACACGGGGCGGTTGCATTACACTCATTTATCTTTCTCATGCCCGTCTCCGGGGTAGTCCTCGGGGGCATAATTCTGGATGAACCGATAACGGGTAAAATCATACTGGCACTGATTTTGATCACCGCGGGTATTTTGACCATCCACCTAAAGACCAAAATCAGCATTCCTTTTTTCCACTTGCAGAAGCATCTTTAGCCGCTGCCGGATCCATGGTTACCGAACAGTAGAACATGCCGAAAGAAATCACCCACTGGCACATTGCCGAAAAAGCGTTTCAGCATTTAAATGCCGATTCCACCCTGAGGAGGATCATCTCAGCGCACAAATATCTATATCTGTCCGGTGCGGTCGTCATGGACACCCCCTTTTATCTGTTATACGGCAAAGGGAAATCCGCCATGTATAATCTGGCAAATCAAATACACGATACGCCGGCCCACAGTCTCGATTTTGTCAAACGGACGGTTTCCCTCTCACCACAGCAGACTCCACCGCCGGTTTTAGCCTTCCTGTTAGGCGGCCTGTGCCATGTCTATGCAGACGCCAACTTTCATCCACTGGTCTATTATTTCAGCGGTACCGGCACCGGCGAAACCCCTGAAAAAAGCAGAACCGCCCAATCCCGCCACCACACCCTGGAAACGTATTTGGACCTGTACTATCTGGATAAGGGCCTTTTCCTGCCGGACGTTTTTTATGCTTCCCGCATTTTCAAACAGGTCGAAATGGATAAGGCCGGGTTCGTGGCGGTATTGAAACGATTCTTTTCTATTCGGTCTGAATCAGAATTCCAGTATTTTAAACAGGCGCTCAATATGCACATGCTGTTGCAACACCTTTTCGATTGGAACCTGTTTAAAATCAGCCTTTTGGCAATCAATTGCCTGCCCGGTCTCAACATCGATCACTGGGTGTCGTCATTTTACCCCATTAAAAACCCGGCGCCCAATACCACTTTTAAAAACCGGCTCAAATATCGACATCCGGTGACCGGACAGGATCTTCATCAATCGGTTCCCACCATTGCTCAAAGCGTCCATCAAAAAATTTTAAACGGCTTTAAAACCATCGAGGGCCATTGGAATAAAAGCACGCTTTCCAGCGCCCTTGACCTGCTGCCGGGACCCAATTTATACACGGGGATTGAAGGGTTTCAGAAGTCGGAAATGAAGTATTTTAGTACCGAAATGGATGTCATAGAGTTAATCTTCAAGTAATTGTTTCGATAGATCTTTTTCTGAGATGTATTTTGCCATTTTCTGTCGCGAGTCAAGCTTTTGTGACGCATCAACTGTCTCAATACGGCTTACTCTGAGCAAAAACGAAAATCAGTGGCGCTTCGAACAGTTCGATATTAATTCCCTTCCTTCATAATAGTATTCAAATTAACACCGAAGTAATCGTGGGCCAAAATGTCCCGCATCATGCCGGTCATGGCTTTCCAGGGCACTTGCGGATGTTGTGAGCGGACATCATCCGGAATATGCTTAGCCGCTTCACCGATGATTTCCATTGCGCGGATGACCACGAAAACTGTTTTATCATCTTCCTTGAAGGTTTCAAGCGTCATCCCTTTGATAAAAGTCTCTATTTTTCGGATCGCATCGAGAATATCGTTCAAATAGTCCTCATATTCACGCGGCATGGTTTTCTTCTCCACTACTCCCTATCAACGCCAAAACATCCCTCAAATAATTCACCACCGCTACAAACTCGCTGATGGCCCCGGCAGCCAGAATCTCTGGCTCGGAAAGGATTTTCTTTTTCTAGACAGATTCGATTTTCTGTCATGCGTTAGCGTTCTGAAAAATCTTTGGATGTCCTTTTTAAGCATATAAAGTAACTCTTAACGCTTCGCCTCTTAGCTCAAAAGCGGGCTCTTTGCCATTATGCTTGATCATGCCGCGGATGATTTTGCGTGATACACCCCGACCGCTGCCTTCAATATATTCCATATCGCGCAGATAATCGACAATCGTTTGATTACGGTGATAGCGGGCACCGCTTTTCATCCGTTCTATGGTGATTGTGTTTGGAAGATTCCCCGGGCTGTCGATTTCCAACCGGTCAGGATGAAGCCAGATCCCGATATTCGTTCCGCCGATTGTATAATCTCTGTGAGCAACCGCATTGACAACAGCTTCGCGCAAAACTTCAGGAGGATAAGCATATTCAGTCACGCGCCTCGTACCCTTAATTATTTCTTTTGATCTTACCCTTAAAACAAAATTTACGGTCTGGTCAATTATACCTTCATCAGTAATTGCCCCTGAGTCTTCGCGCAACGAAAGCAAAGGGCCGTTGATCTCTCTGCGAAAACGGCCTGCCACATCAGCGTCAGATATGTCATATTCCACGGCGGTAATACCACTTTGGGGGATCAATTTTTTTACCTTATCTTTTTTGCCGAATAGAATAAGCCCTGCCAGAGTGCAATTAATAGCACCGAGTTCTTCAGAAAGTATCTGATTGTCTATCAGAAGTCGAAGCCATTTTGAATTATCATCATAACCGATATCTCTGACTTGCCTGAAATACTCAACAAGCAGTGTCTCATTCAAATCATCCGGTTTTGACCTTGGCACAGGCGTTACCTCAAAATGAATCATCCCGGAGCTTTGAAATAAACGCCTTAGCTCTTCTCTGTCGGTTTCCCGACAACTCGTTACATCACGAATATAGTAACGTTCCTTTGTCTCCTTCCCCTTGCGCTTGCAATACGGCTTGGCGACACCAATCGGCACAGTAATCACGGCAACCCGCAAATCTTCTTCTACAGGCACCTCCTCATAATCAACAATAATATTCGGATGCACCCAACCCTGAACAGCATCTGATATCCATGTACCGTATTCAGCAAACCTGCCTTTCAGCCCTGTTATGGTTCCGTCATCTTCAATTCCGAGCAGAATTTTTCCGCCCTTTGAATTTGCAAAGCATACAACATACTCCGCGATTGTTTCCGCTTTAATATCCGGTGTATCCGCTTTGAATTCCACAAAGCTGGATTCGCCTTTATTAATAAGTTCTAAAAGTTCTATTTTGTCCATATTAGCTCTTCCTTATTAAAACCCGTATTTGGACTTGCGGAATTCAAATGCATCATGGCCGCCTTCCAATATAGTTTCCACAGGTTCTCTTATCTGAAAGTCGTCAATCGAACCCCTGATACATTTTTCAAGAATCAGATTGCCTTCATCGGCATAGAGAACCTGTATCAATTCAGCATCTCCGAGAATAGGAATATTCGCATTATGGGTCGCTATGATAAACTGCCTGTACTCTTTTTCACGCCGAAGACGTTTTACGACATCACTATAAACAAAACTATTATCCAGATCGTCTTCAGGCTGGTCTACAATTAAAGGATAAGGAGTCCGCAGCAGAATCAGCATAAGTATTGCCGTGCATTTCTGGCCGATTGAAAGATGTTTTGTCTCTTTATATTGAGGAGACAGCAAAGCTCCTATGTTTAATTGAATCGAAATTGAAGGTGGAATTGCAAATATCTCAAAATCGTAAACCACTTCCTGAGTACAGGCCCGCCAGAGTGCCTGAGCGGCAGCATTTGTAATCCCAAAACTTTCCTCTATATATTCAATGCCCTTTCTAATTTCCTGCGCGAACCTTGCCGGAGTAAATTCGAGATGTTTTATGATGCGTTGAATTTGATCATTTCGGACGCCGGATTTTAAATCGGCCAGTTGTTTTGCAAACTCATCTTTTTGCCCTTCATATTCCAAATCGACCCGCAAAATTCCTGATAATTCCTGATTAATAAAATCAGCAACTTTGGCAAGTGCCCGGTGACTTTCCTGCCGAACTGCCTGCAACTCATGAAGAAGTTGAATTCGTCGGTTTATTAGTTCCTTATGGCGGATATCAATCCGCTTGCCCTCCTTGACCAGCGGTGCCAATCTGCCGATTTTTCTTTCAACTTCGATATAATCATTAGGATCAAAGCTTTCTGTCTGGAGCTTTATAAGCGTATTCTGATATCTTTTCCTTTGCTCAATGTTGTCCGGCTCCCACTTCTTTTTTGAATCCGACAATTTCAAGCGAGCATTGTTTATTGCCCTGCTGATGGATAAAAGAGCCTTTTTTACAGATTGATCAAGATCGTCAAGTTCTTTGCCAAGCTCCTTGAAGATATCGACATGTGGATGTTCTTTCAAATATTTATCACTTAAGAATTCCGATGAAATATTTGATGCTTCAGTAAATGTTTCCAGTCGGGTTTCCAGGTTGCGGAGCAGTTCGTCAATCCTTTGAAACAAATTCTCCTCCTGCACATAAGAACGCTGTTCCGACAACTGATCCTTAATCCCTGCCGATTCATACTGCCGCAATTTTTCACGAAGGGATATTAGCTGGCGGCTTCTTTCCTCAATGGTCTCTTTATCTCGTTCCATCTTGATAAGTATTTGAACATTTTCAGATAATTTGCGCAAACATTCATTTTCACGTTCGTCTAAGGATGTCTGTTCACGCGGGTCGAGAAACCTTTTCAACAACTTGACCTGTATATCTTCTTTTCTCGACAATTCAAGAATCTCTTTTTGACCATATACCTCTATCTTTCCTATTATATCTACCGGAGAAACTCCTGGAAGTTCTTCGGATACTTCCATAAGGTCCTCATTCCAACGAAAAACAACAGGATCGTATGGGAATGATCTTTCAATTAAATAACGTGACGGCCCTGGAGCGGTGACTTCAACGAGAATCCGCACAGTTGATCCCGGGCGGAATACGTCCTTTAGAATTGCCTCATATTGCCGGCGCGGTTCCTCACCCATAGGTTCATGCCCGAGAACATAGCGAATAGTTTCGAGAACTGTCGATTTGCCCGTGCCTTTACCTCCGATGAGAGCATTTAAGTTTTTGTTGAAATGAATCTTTAATCCGTCAAGAAAACCGCCGATCCATTCCACTGCGACAATTTGGGAATAATCAGTTTTTATAAGTTCCTCAGGATGGCGAATTCGTGCTTCCCAATCAAGAAATGCCTGTTTCAAACCCTCAATTGTCAAAGAACTAAGTTTAATCCAGGTCGTTCGGCGCCCGATATCATCAAGCTTGCGGGCATCTGATGAATAGATACATGCGATGAGACGCTTGCGCTTATAAATATCCATATCGTTGCGGATTACTCGCGCTGCAAAGGTATCTTTATTATCATAAAAAGAGCGTGCCTTAGGTATTTCAGCAGCAAACAGTCTTTGATTTTTCCAGGCATTCACACGAATTTCGCCCCGCATCGATTCTTTCTTTAACATACCGTTTTCACTCAATACATGCGCGGCAATGGCAATCCCGCCGTTATCCTGAACAAAGTTGATAGCGTCATCGACTGGTCTACTGCAAAGTTTGGGGGTCTTGTCATCGTGAAACCGGCTGTCTCTCGGAAGACCCATCTGGGTAAGCAGATCATCCAGTTCATCCTGGGGTCGATCCGGTTCAAAAATACATAAGAGGTGGACGCCATCTGATCCGCTGGTGGTTCCTATTTCAAAACCGGGAAAAACAATAATCCCCGACCCCGACGCAGCATTTCGGATTAAATCAATCCATTCAACACTGTTATGTTCGGTAACAGCCAGAATGGAAAGCCCCTTATCTTTTGCCGCTTTAATATAAGATGCGGCAAAATTGGCCTTCCCATGATTGCTCTCAAGATCAGTACCGGGCGGGCAAGTAAATTGAGGATCATCAGGTGTGTGCAGATGTAAATCCGCAAGCAGAAAATTGGCGCCATTAGGCTGATTTAAAACGGTTTTCATTGTGATTCACCTTTTTAACTTATGCCAAGAAATTTTGCAAACAGATGCTCCGTTCTGATATCAAGCGGACAATAGTTAACAAAAAGAGTATCATTTTATTTTTCCCTTATCAATATCGCGGTAAACGTTTAAAGCTGCGACGCGGAAAGGGTCCGGGCAGTTCGTTTCTTTCAAAACCAGCGCGTATTCTTCTTCCGTCAAATTATAAAGGTGGGCAACGCGTGCATCGATTTCAGCTTCGAGAGCGGTTGTGTCGGCTGAAGGATTTGATTTTTTAGTGGTTAGGACTTTGTCAACAAGACCGATAATCCCTTTCTTCTTTGTTTCACTCGCGTTCTTTATAACTAATTTTTCGACGTTTTCTTTTTTTACTTCTGCAAGAGCTTCTCCCTTTTCAGGGTTAAGACTTTGATAATAAAAATTCAATAAATTTGAATTAATTAAACCAAGTATATATTTCAAATTAAATTCATTACTTTTTGAGTGAATTACGTGCATATTATTCATACAAACAAACTGATCGATATCTAAAGTCGCAATCAAGCTATCACCTGTTTGACGTATAACAATTTTTTCTTTCGCATCAAAATTGGCAGTATATCTTGGCTCTGCTAACCAATCTCCATAATTAATCCACCTGTTTCCTTCCCATTTAACAACGAATTTCTCAATGTCTCTTCCGCGCAATAAAGGTCTATAGCTTTTACCCTTTTTATATGTCGCATCAAATACTCTATTTTTAACAACATTTTTTGTTTGCTTAGGTTTACCTTTTCCATTTTGATATGGTTTCATTCCTACGGTGATATTACAGATATTTCTTAGCAGAATTGTATTGTTTTTTATTATATCAATCAATTTTTCAGTTTTTTCATCTATGAAAATATTAATTGGCTCTCCATTTAAAACCTGCCACTTATGTTGAGGTATAGAACGACTATCAAACTTATCTTTATCCTGATAAATTATTATGTTTACAATATTATTATTGGGTATGGATTTTTTTAGAAGAACGACTTCGGTATCAACAACTGCATCAAATACTTTTCGCATATAATGCGTTATTCCCGATACAGTTACTTCGTTGGATATATATTTTCTAATTTTTTTTAATTTTAGATTAGTTAGCCACGGGTTGGGAATTATGTATGTAATGCCAGCACCAGCTCTAACTAATTGAACACCTTTCTCTAAAAATAAGAGATAGCTATCAAGTTGATAATCTTGATGTCTAAATAAAGAATTATAAAGCTTTTTTTCTTCGGAACTAAATTTTACTCCATACGGCGGATTTCCAATCACGATATCAAACCCGTCCTTCACACCGAACATCCAGTCCATATCAAAAAAATCAGCAAATGTATTTTGATCATAGGGGTTCCAATGCGCCAGTTTTTGGGTAACCTCTGAGGCAAAGCCATCCTTTTTTAAAAGTTCGGCAATTTCATTTCTTAAATTTTCATCTTTTTGCCTATATTTTTCCTTGGTGTTGGGAGTGCGGGCTGAAAAGTGCCGTTCTCGCACTTTGGCCAGTTCTTTTTCTTTTTTATTGATTTCCGAATTTTGAAAATTGAGTCCTATTTGCCCCTTTTTATCAATTCCGATCAGCGTGTTGGCCGCAACAAACTTAGTCTCTAAATTCGGCAAAGGTATAATCCCCAGGTTTTCCTTATTTTCATCAGTGAGTTGATCAACAATCAGTGAAATAAAAAAACGGAGCTTGGCAATCTGCACGGCAATGGGTTGGATATCCACACCGAAGATGCAGTTTTCGATCAGATAGAGTTTGCGACCGAAATCCAGCTCATTGGTATCAAACGCATCATTAATGGTTGCCATTCGTTCTTCCAGCTCATCCATTGCTTTTTGTCTGGCCTTGTCGTCTTTTATTTTTTCAGCATAAGAGATGTCTTGCTTTATTTGGCGAGTCTGATTTTCGATTTGCCGCTGCTTCCACTGCTTGTTTTGAGGATCGAGCTTGGTAAGAATATGCACCATTTTATGCAACATGCCCATGGGGAAAGCACCGGAACCACAAGCCGGATCAAGGATTTTGGCATTGTCCAGCACATCAATAATTGTTTTTACTTCGTGTTTTGAAAATTGATGATCTTCCGTAGAATAGGACAGCAGGTGGCGGAGTTTATCATTGATTTCTTTTTTTACCTTAGCGGTTATCTTTGGTTTTGTTGGTACAATTTTGGATTGCACCGGTTTTTGTTTGCCGAACATGGATTTTTGAGACGGCGGTGTTTCTGTTGTGAGCCCGGACTCCTTTTCATAAAGCGCGATTAATTTACCTTCAAGGTAGGCGATCAGGGATTCATCCACCATATAGTTGACGATTTCCCTGGGTGTGTAAAACGATCCGGTCTGTTTGCGTGCGGTGGTTTTTGTTTCCGGGTTATAGCTTGCCAGCAGGTTTTCAAACACCTTGCCCAACAGCTCCGGGTCAAGGGCGATTTCTTCTTCGATGGGCGTATTTTCGGCGATAGTGAATTTATACGAATTTAAAATATGGATAATGCCTCTGACCGTTTCATTTTTGCGCTTTTGACTGCCGTAAACATCGCTTAAATCGATTTGATCCGCAGCACCGAAAAAAAGAAAATCCGGCACCTTCAATCGCTTTTCATACACAGGCCGGTTGGAAAAACAGTCTATCCTGACTTCATTGGTTTGGGCTATATTTTTATCCAGGTTTTCAAACAACCCGCCGTTTAAAAACGGGATGGTTTCAAACAGTTTTAATGCTTTGTTCTTGTCTTTAAAAAATCTTTCGTAACGGTAGAATTCCTGAATGCCATACTGGCGATTGACAAATTTGCGACTTTCAGGATCATCCTTTTTCATTTTGGTATTTAACGTCGCAAAAAACAGGTTTTGTAAAATCGCCTTGTAATAGGTGCTGTCATGAGAGTCTTTATAATCCAGGTGCTCATCAAGCTCATCTTTGTCAAAAAGCGCATCCGGAACCAGTTTCTTTTCCTTTAGGAACCAGACAAACATCAAACGGGTGATCAGACGGATGACACTGGTAGCATTTCTGACATCCCGGTCTTTTTCAGCATCATCCGGAAACTCGACGTGCTTTAGGGCCCAGAAATACCAACTGGATAAGTCCTGGTAAAAACGCTTGCTCAGCAGGGCAACACTGAAAACTTCCTGCCAGTAGTTGTACAGGCCTTCAAAAGTGGTGACTGCCTTTTTGCCGGATGTGGGGATAGCCAGATTTTGCAGGATTTTTAAATGGCCGGTATGGGTATTTACGGTGTCGATGTCCATGAGCAGGGACACTTTGCCGGCTTTTTCACCTTCGCGCCATTTCTGCTTGTAAAGAATCCTTTCGCAGTTTGAAAAACAAATATAGCGGCTATATTTGAACACGATAACAACCGGGGTATAGTGGAATTCGCGGTTAAAGGCCCTTGTAACTTCGGCTATCTGGCCGCGGGTCGGAAGCTTTCCACCTTTCCGGTCAAGGGTGACGCCAAATAGCAGAAGCCCGTCGTAGTCCTTTTTTCTCAATTGGTTATCATCTATTATCGAGGGTTGATTGTTGAACGCCCTGTCATCCACCATCCCTAAAAAATAAACATCTTCGATCATCTGATGAGCGGGATTTTGGGGCTTAAAGGTATTTGAAATGATATCTTTGGCCGAAGCAGGCTGCTCGGTCATATAATGAACGGGGATATTAAGGTCTTTAAAAAATTTTTTAATGGAAAAATAAAAACCCTGATCGCTAAAATATTGCGGATTCATGTTATCCCCCGGACATTAACTTGCCAGAAACCAGACGATTAAATCAAAATTATCACTTTGAAATTTATCTTCAATTGTAATATTTTCCTTGAGTCTCTTTACGGCGGAGATGTCACCGGATTTTAACTTGTTCAGCACGTCTTTGGCGGATTTACCCATTTTGGTTTTGGTGTTGCCTTCTTCGTCTTCGACTTCTTCAACTACCCGTTTTTTTAGCCATGATTTCATGGAATCCGCCAGAGACTTAATGGCCTCTTCTTCGCCCCTGTCAACTTCCGGCGGCACATAACGGCTTTTATCCTTGTGTTTGGCCAGCGCATCAAGCACTTCTTTCTGGTTAAGCAAAACGCTGTTGCCCTCTTTATCGATATAAATCAAATCGTGGGAGCTGTATGAAAAATCCGTAACGCCGGAAGGCCTGGCAGGGTACCCCAGCAAGGCAAGGATACCGTCTTCGGGACAAATTTCAGTTTCTCTTTTAAATCCGGTGTATACGCCTTTGGGCATTTTATCGTATTTATCTTTGGCACGATTCATTTCTGCATTCAAGTCCTGCCGAAACGATTCCAGCGACAGATCTTGAAATCCCAGGCCCTGGTCGCTGATTTCAATATCATCCCAGGATGTCTGCATCTGCTTTAACATTCTGGCTTTTTGGGACTGCTCCAGATTGTCGTCTTCAACACGCACCTTTAAGTCGGCCGTGAAATGCTTGTCTATTTCCGAGCCGGCCAGTTTCATCACCGTCATGCGGTTTTCAATACGGTTCTGCAGATTCAGATAACTGTTAATATTATCCGAGGGCCAGAAATTGACGCCATATATGGTATCATTGATAGACGCCAGGCGGTCGATCCGGCCCATTCTCTGAATAACCCTGACCGGATTCCAGTGGATGTCGTAATTAATGACATAATCACAATCCTGCAAGTTTTGCCCCTCGCTCAAGCAGTCGGTGGTAATCAATATGTCAATCGGATTGTTCAGTTGTTTTTCGATATGCGGATAAGACTCGCAAACCCATTCTTTCCATTTCTCATACTTTTCGAAAGATGATAAGTTGTTCTGGACGTTAAACGCCTTCCACTCCTTTTCCATGTATAGCTTGGTATAAGGTCCAAAGCGCTCCAGAATGGGTTCGAATTTTAAATGACTGGAATCCAAGTCATCGGTTTTCGACTCGTCACCGCTGACAACAGCCAGTCTTTTGAATCCTCTCGCTTTAAGCTGCTCAAAAAGATAAAAAGCCGTATCTTTAAAAACCGTAAAAATGATGACTTTTTGATTATTATTATTGTTTCCGCTTTTTCGCTTTTCGTTGATTTTTGAAATCAATACTTCCAGTTTGTCATCTTTACTCTTATGGTTGTTTTTCTTTTCAAGCTCATTGTTTATGGTTTCTTTAAAACGGTAAAGATTGGAACAAAGACTGTCGAGACTGGCAATATCTTTTTTAAGATCTTGTTTGTATGCTTCAAGGTTGCCGGCACGGTCAATTTCGGACAGTTTGACCTTGCGCTTTTTGCCTAATGTGAACTCATCTAAATCCGTTTCCTCGTCCGTTTCAAAAAGTTCGTTTTGAGAGCTGTCATCGATGGTATCATCTGCCTTCAATTCCTGGTATTTTTTGATTCTGCTCAAAGCGTTTTCATGATGCGCCAGAATCTTTTCAACCGTTGACAAAAATGAAAACCAGGATGATTCAAGGCGTTTAACCATCAAAATGTACATCATCTTCACCAGAAAGCGATCCCTTTGCTTTTCATCCCTTAAAAGATCGACATCTTCTTCCTGCTCTATATAAAATGCCGGTTGGTATCCGGATAGCATGGGGGGGAAATTATCAAACATTTCTTCGAATGTATCAAAATTGCCGATCTGTTTGGGCGTTACAAAAACATTGTCAGGTTTGGTGCGCTTGGGAAACGTCAGATAATCCGCCTGCCCCTGGATCATCTTCCTGGTTCTGGCAACGGTCAGGGCGTCTGTCAGTCTGAAAAAATTGGGGGGAAGCTTTTTAACAAAGTCGCCGATGGTTCTTTTGTCTTCATTCAGCCACTCATTAAATGCTTTTGTCGCACTCCGGAACGTATAATCAATGTTGCGTATACCCAAGGTACCGAAAAATCCTTTAAAATCATTTTTGACCATAAGCTTGAACTGGTTTCTGATATCCAGCAGGGAATTGTTTATCGGGGTGGCGGAAAGCATTAATACTTTAACATTTTCATTCTTTTTCAGCAGGTTGTCTACCAGATAATTATACCGATTTGATTTGGCGTTTCTAAGATTATGGCTTTCATCAATAACCAATAATTTCGGCCGGTCGCTCTGAAAATATTCTTTTATTTTCAAGGCATCCTGATGGCGCTCCAGCCGGTTATCCTGCAAGTCCGTATGGAAACGAATGGTATAGTTGAACTGATCGTCTTCGAAAAGGGAGTTTTGCTTGACAAGAAACTTTCTCCAGTTTTGTTCCAGTTTTTTGGGGCATAAAAGAATAATTTCAAAACCCTCAAGTTGGAAAAATTTCATAACTGCCAAGGCGCACCAGGTTTTACCCAGCCCGACCGCGTCGGCGATAATGGCGCCGTTATATTTTTGAAGCATTTTAATTAAGCTTAAGGCACCTTTTTGCTGAAATTCATACAGGGTATTGTATATAATCGTGTTTTCAAGCCTGCCGATTTGGCGGTTAAAATTGGGATCTTCTTTATCAGTAACGATCTGTTCGCCGAAAAGCTCAAACAACACTTTATAGTATAATTCCCACGGTGTGTATTGGACAAATATGGCTTCAATCTCTTTAATCAAGTATTCTTTAAAATCTATTTTTTCCCCGTCAACGGTCTTTTTGCCGTGAGCCCTCTCACTTGACCATAAATTTTCGAACCATTCTTTTATCTCGTTATAGTCGGATTGGGTACCCTGGCCGATGATGTTTAATTCTACATTTTGTGTGCTTTTAAATCCGATGCCTGCTTCCGTCAGGTTTGAGCTGCCCATGATATAATAATGCTCAGGTGCCTCTTTGGATGCGCTTTCAAAAATATAGGCCTTGGCATGACAAAAATTAGGTTCAAGTGTTTTAATCTTGACTTTTTCCTGCTTTAAAAAAGATACGGCTTCTTTGGCTAGCGAGCTTAATTTTAACGCAGCCTCAATGGTTATATTATCGTTTAACAAATCGATAGTCCGGACTTTAACATTTTCAGTATGAACGATATCACCGAGCACAAAATTAAACGCTTTAATCTTTTCATTAATTTTATCGGATAGATATGCAAGCGCCCCAATTGTAAAGTATCCGGTTACCAAATTGAATTTTCCCTCTTTCGTATATTTGGCAATCCACTCATGAACTTTAAGGTTTGTATTTTTGTTGTCTAAAATCATTTTTTCTCACATAATATTTTTTGATTTCAACTACAGATCATGTTGACCTTTTAGCGACTGAATCTCAGTCGCTAAAATCAATCCTAAAGTCTTCTCCCGGATGGTCAGTAAGAATCACCCTACAAAAGGAATACACCTCGGTAAAGTGTTTTTCGCAGACAAAACAGTCAACGACTTGAAAAACCTCTTTACCGTCATTTTCAACGTCACCATACGCTAAATCTTTTCTAGCCGCTCCGCAATAAGGGCATTTTTGACCCCGCAATCTTTCTTTGGCCAACGCCTTATCCATAGTTACATCCTCTTGCATTAAAGGGTCCGCTTTTGACTCTTTTTAGCTGTTCTTCTCCTTTTTTTTATAAGTTTTATGCGGACCAATGAAATTTGCGTTTAAGTCCGTTGAAATAGTTCCATTTTTTAGTTAGGCGCTGGAAACGTCCTGCGACAATTCCTGGAGAGATCTTAAGCTCATCCGCCAGGCGGATTACATCAGCTTTTGTCCGCAGTGAGGCAATTTCCGGATCTCGATCACGAGGGATTAGAATTTCTGCGGCAAACTCATTTGCTTTTTGCTCACGCGGATCATCGATGCTACCGTCGTTGATATAAAGATCCTTCTTGCTGTCGTAAAGAACGTGGCCGGCTTCGTGAAAAAATGAAAACCAGAACTGATCCTCCATCTTGCCGCGAAGATTGAGCAGAATCATTGCTTTGGACGCTGACAGCCATTTTGTTGCCCCGTGCCAGGGTACTTTTTTCATTTCCGGAACAAGCGCCAGGGCAACACCGGAATCTGCGCAAAGTTGAATTGTTTCGGGAATAAATTCTTCGGGGTCCTTGACTGTCAGTAAGCGAATCTTTTTTACGGCGCGGATGAAAATATTTTTATCAAAATGCAAACAATCAATCCGGTGGGCCTGAATTTCTCCCAATCTGATCCAGGAAGATGCCGGACCGGGACAGGTCTCAAAGCACTGTGAGCGCCGCGCCGCTACAGCCGGTTCTGCCCAGATATCTTTCCATGCCGACACACTGCTCAACCCGTAGAATTTAAGTGTCTCTCTTAAAAGAAGCACTGCATCCTTTTGGAACTCAATCGCGTTACGCTGGATAAGTTCCTGGGTGGGAATCGTATTCAACCAGTCGAGATCGGTTTCAAGCTGTTTTCGTTCTCTAGCTTTGGCCAACTGCTCTCGATATTGTGCCTCTAGATTGTTCCACATGCGTGCCGGAACACCGGTTGCCAATTCTAGCTTGTTGGCGGTTTCGTAGGAAATGGGCTGATCCCCTTTGAAAATACGGTTAAGAGACTGAACAGTCAGACCGGTGCGAATGGCCAGTTCTTTTTGGGCCATATTTAGCGATTCCATAACTTCTTTAAGTGTTTCTCCCGGAGGAATCGCGTAATCAGGCTCAAACCCGTATATTTTTTTTGCCGTTAGCATAATATGTGTACTCCTTATTCGTGTACATCCTCTATGGACGGACACTGCTTAATGTGTGTCGATAATTTCGACAATTTCAATTTCAGTGACCTTTGTCCAATCCAGCCCTCCGTCTTGTGTAACCGGTATTGGATCATTCGCAGGAATAAACAGGAGCCGATACGGATGTTCGAGATCGACGGACAACTGCCCATCACGATTACCTGACAACGGGTGGCATCGCTCAGGCGGAACCCTTGAAATGTCAGCCAAACAAGATGCGGCTTTTAGCTCCATCAATCGTTGCTGAAGTTTCCGGGTCATTTTTGGGCCAAGCTTTTTGATGGCTTCGTTTGTATTGTTGCAGATTTTCTGCAACCTTTTTGTTCTAAAGTATATTACCATAGCGAACAAATTGCAACAAAAAACTTAACACAACGTGTTAATCTTTTCGTATGATCAACAGGGCCTAATTAGAATGGATTCGTGGACGCCTTTGATTAAATCGGTAAAAACGCGTGGCAGCACTGAAAAATGTTTCAGCCTTTCCAACCGGTCACAATTTGTGACCAGTTCCTGTATTTCCTCAACCGTTTTTATGCGGTCCACCGATTTATTTCAAAAAATCGGAATTTTTCAATAGATCCGAATCCTTTACAACGGCTTTTACCTCACTGCGGAATGCACTGAAACGGGTATATTTTTCATTATAATATTTATGCAGTATTTTCAATGTCTTGTTTTTTTGCCCCTCTGCCGCATAGGCCTCGGCAAGAGAACCGAGCACCTGCGCGGCCCTTTCATAGGCGCGCCTGTGTTTGTTGGAAACTATATGCTCGATCCGGCTTTTTCCGATCTTTTCAACCCATGCAAGATATTCGGCTCTCTGGGCTTTCGTGGATTCTGCTTGCTTTAATCCCTTAACGATCTCACCGTAAAAAGATATACCCAGGCCGTCATCGACTGAAAATCGTTCGGAATAGACTGATCTTTGATTTGCATACCCTTTAAGGAGGGTTTTGATGGTGTTGGCCTTTTCAGAATGGCCGGCAAGAACCGCTAAAGCGGACCCGAAAACAACACCTGCATTATTACGGTATGACCAGCCTACACTTTTTTCTTTTTGGGCTATGGCAAAGGCATGATGCAATTGGCCTGACATCAGCAGGGTCTTTACATAAAGGGTTTTCTGATCGTCGGCCATTGATTTGCAGGACTTGAAAAATTGAACGACCCTATTGAGTTCCTGATCTCTAACATTCTGTTTTATGGCTTCATTCACAAGATCGAGCAGGTTTTGATCGCTTGTATAGGAAAAAAATCTTTCCCGTTTTCCGAGCAGCAACTGCCCCGCATCATTTAATTTTCCAGCCGCATCTATCATAAATTCCGCAACCCGCTCCCTGAACCTTCCTTCTTTTAATGCCTTCAGGCCTTCTGCGGCCACCTTGATGATTCCCTGCGGGTCATTTTCCTTTTTCAGGATATCAAGCCAAAATAAGTAGCCTTGAGGTTGGCTGTTTTTCCATTTTTTCGCAAGCCTTGACACACCGTTAAGCCCTTCAATGCGGTTAACCGTTTCCAAGAGCAAAACCGCCGGTCGGCCTTTTGTTTCTTTTTTAGCCAAAACTTTGTTCCAGGCATGCAAAAAAGATTCCAGGCCTTCCATCTTGCCGTGTCTTGCATCAACAACATCCTGAAGCAGGGGATAGTCTTCATCATATTCATTTTCATGGTAAGGGACGGACACGTCAATTTCCATAGCCGCAGCAAATTCATCCAGTCTTTTGTCTGTATCTGAGGTTTCATAGACACAGCGGCAGTATCTGGCCCTGGCTTCGCTGATATCGATCTCATGTCCAAGCGACAAATGTGTATGTTCCTTGATGTAACTGATCAATATGAATAAATCTTCATATATTTTGCGTGCATCTTCAAGTCTGTCATCTAAAAACAGGTTTTCGGCATCATTAAAAAAAGATCCCAGATCTTCAACTTGATCCTGGCTGATATAATCAGGTTCTTCATCATAATATCGATCATCTTGCCAGTCATCAGGATCATCCCAATAACTCCCGTCTTCGATGGAGTTGATTCTTTCCTCAATGCTTTCCTTAAGCGCTTCAATATCATCAAGGATCTGCTCAACCGGATCTGCTTCAGGCACCGCTGCCGATTTTCGACCCGGAAGGCATGATTCGATTTTTTCCAGAAATTGGACTCTGGCCGAGGTTGGGACATCCTTTGCAAGGCTGATTATCACATCTGTCAGCGCTTGATTCGAAAGGGTGTCACAATACCCAGCAATTGTATCCAGGTAAGGTTTCAGGGCTATTTTGGATTTTTTCATATCTACAGTCACCTTTTTTTCATCACGCCTCCAGCTGTTTTTAAAGCGCAATTTTGAATAGGATTATTTAACAGGACATTATCGCGAAACATAACATGTGGTGAATAATATCTCAAATATTTTACAATATGGATACAATTGTGATATTTGCGTTTCGGGACGTACATCACTTTATAAGTTCCTGTCATTCTGATGGTGAATAAGTGTTTTGTTTTCACACTGTTATCCTCTAATTGATATTTGAAAAACGAACACCAAAAAATATGGAAAAATTTTAAACTTATATTCTTATGTACGTCCCCTATAATAATTCCCCTTTTTCTAATCTCGACTGAACATCTTCTTGACGCCGTATCTGAAGTTGTAAAGCAGCCCGCTGAGCACGAAGAAGAACACCGCACCAGCGATAAGGCCCGGTATCGCTAAAACAATTCGTGGGTAGTATCCCGGTGGAAAGAAGAACACACCGATGAAAGCGGCAATAAGGGTGAAGCCAACAGTGGCTATGGGCAGAATGAATCCCAGAGGACCACTACCGAACGGCCGCTGTATAATAGTCTGAAGCCATGCCAAGTAACCCAGGTCTCCACGCTTAACGGCTCTTCTAATCTCAGCGACATCTCCAACAATCGACGCCGCAGTCTCCGAATCAAGACCCGCTTGCACTAATATTTTTACGGTTTCCTCGGTCGACAAGCCCTTGTCGAGAAGCTCATTGGTTTTAGACAGAACCGCTGCAACAGATTCATCGTCCCATGCATTATCGCTCATTTTAATTGTCCTTCGAAAGCATGGACCCTGCGTACGGTCACATAACGCCGGCGGTCAGTGGCAGCCAAGGCTTCCGCGATCAACGGCTATTTTGTATAAAGCCGATTTCCAAAATACTTTGAAAATGGCATGGCTCTGGCTGTCCAATGAACTGCCATGTTGGGGACTCTCAATGTTATTCTTTCTTGGTTTCTCCACCTTTTTCCAGGCCCTCAGTCACTCGAATAGTTCCTTTAGGCGGTTCTTCGGCGTGTGTCGTATAATTGGGCGGCAAAGTTCCGATGGGACCTGCCGGCTTCGGTACATCTGGCTTATCAGCAGTTGGCTGATTTTGAGGAGCCTCACTTGGATTCGATGTAGTATTGTTATCGTTGTTCATAATAACCTCCTTTTTTGTTGTAATAGAAATGTCTAATTTTGAAAAAGACAAAGTAATTGCACTAATAATCGAAAAGAAAAATGATATAATTAAGATCCATGAAGTGATCCGTAATAGTTTTGCTCTTTTCTCGTTGGTTCTTACGTTGTGGTAAGTACTGATATCAACTCTATCAGCCAACTTAGTTAGTACCGAAATATACAAATTTTTTCTTTTTTCAGATAACATGCTATGGGCTTGTTCGCTGAATTCACCCCAGCTTACTTCTGCAATGGACTTATAGCCTTTTCTTGCAGGGATTGCATACAAACAAAGCCCAAATGCAGTTACTGCTGATAAAATGCTTATTACAACCAGAGAAATTACCAAAACTCCAGATGATAAGACAGCATTTTTGTATTGAGAATATAAAGCGGCATATGCACCCAGCAAAGCCGCAGCGACCCAAAGATATGTCTTTGCTACATTTACTTGGTGTCGATTAACATCTATGTACTGAGCCCAATAATCCTTCTCTGTCATTGTAAGGATTTTTTCGAGACTTTTTGCATAATCATCGTAATTGAAGTCGGTTTCTGGCATTATATTCAAGTATGCTCCCCAACCCACAAACCCCGCAGTAGCCCGGTCGGTTGTGCAAGCGATTGTTGGGCGTTTTTTTCACGTTTAGCCATTACGCAACTCAGACGTTTCTATTAGCACCACGGATACGCCACTGTCTGGGTCCATAAAATTTTCTTCCGGCCAATCCTCATGCGGGGGTGTGTTGTGAGGATCGCTGAACAGCAATTTTGTACGGTTAGCCCCAAGAATGCTCCCTGCGGTGGTGAGTGCCATTGAGCTAGTAGAACGCGCAAAACAAAAACCGTCAAGCAAACTCACTGCTCCACCAGCATGGCGTGGTGCACTGGATCGGCCAAAGTTCCGCCTTGTGAAGGCCTTCTGTAAGCCAGTTGATAGCAGATCCCAGACGAGTTGCGACCAACCATCGATGGGAGCAGACGACGACTTTTCGGCGTAGCCTCTTCCAGAACGGAGCAGGAAAAACTCGAACAGCTCTGCCGCCAAGTGATTGTGGTCTTGAAGATATTGGTCAGCCATGCAGGAACCGATAGGATAGGTGCCCGCAACCCCCAAAAGACCGCTCTGCGGATCACTAGGATGGCGGTCGTCGATGAGCATATACTGGGCTCCAGTGTGAGGTAGCTTCGGCGTTACATCCCTCTGTCCCGTAAGTGGTCGAGAACGATGATATGTGAAAAGCGGCCAGTCAGTATAGAGCCTGAGTTGGTCGGCTTCACCAGAACCAACTCGGTATGGTTGCTTCGACGACATCTTCGCCTGATAAAGAAGGGCATTCCTCGTGAAGGCACCCATGCGCGACGTGTGGACATGCACGAAGAGTAGATCCCCAACTTCGCAGGAAGTCTTGCTCATGCCAGCGAACTGGACCTTTGGTGTTTGGTGACAAAATACCGCAGTAAGAGAGAATTGAATCCCATGCTGTCCGAAGATCGTGCAGAGCGTATTATACAGGAGAGGACTGCTCTCAAGAACCAATCCCGCAACGAAGTCCGGTTCCTGCGGACTGTTACCCTGTTGCATGCAGCGCTTCCATGTGTCAAGCATGCCATATACGAAAGCCTGATGGGATGACTGGATGATCTGGGTCCTCTCGTGCCAAACGATTTGCGCGAACGACATTGTATTCTCCCTCCTGTTGCGCGGCCCAACGTGGAATTAAGCCGCCGCGTCTTTTTGCGGTCGGCTGGAATGACTGGTTAGGCCAATGCTATTCCCCTATTTTTTATCTACGACGAAATAAGGGCGAAACTTTTCAAGTCTTTTTGGGCCGATCCCCTTCACTTTGAGCAAATCATCAACGCTTCTATAAGGACGTCCAGCTATAATTCGCGCTGAAAGAACAGGGCCGATTCCATTGATAGACATAAGCTCTTTTTCGCTGGCGGTATTCAGACCAATCAAGCCTTGTGGAGATTTGGGTTTTTCCAACTTTGGGGGAACGATATCATTGGCAACAGCATCGTTGTTTTTAAAACTGAATGGTTCAGTGGAAAAATACGCGAAAATCGGCAGGTGATCCGAGTACCCCTCGCCCAGATGCTTACCCCGGCCACTTTCGGCCATTTGCCAGCGATAGATGGCCGTTCTCTTAAACAGGTAGTCCGGTTTGAACTTATTAAACGAATTATCGATATAGGAAATCCCCTTATCATCATAAAGTCCCTTGGATACGATAATATTGTCCGGGCTGCCCTTCTCTCCGAAAAAATTGTAACACCAACGTCCGGTTTTACTGACTTCAAGCCATAAATTATACAGATATTCATTCGCTGCCTGCTTTGTCAGTATCTTTTCATTGACCATTTCCGAATCTTTGATAGTCCCTAAGATATGATTGATTCCTGTAATACCATTAGTATCGTTTAGTCTGCCGGAATTTCGAAAGGTTTTGTATTCATTGTAGTTCGAATTAAAATCACCTATCAGTATAAAGTCGATATTCTCTTTTAGTTTGTCAATCTTTCTCCTGAGTGCTTTGGCGTAACCTATTCTCATGCTTTCAGGGCCTTGCTTCGATTTCCAGTGATTGATAAAAAGGATGAAACGATTACCATCAATATCAAGAGTTATTTTAAGAATATTTCTCGCAAGTTCATTATCAACCTGTATTTCTTCTTTCTCAACAATTGGAAACTTAGATAGAACAGCGCACTTCACCGGCGTAGCCTTGGAGTCCGCAATTTCAAGATAACGGTAATCTACACCGAAGTCTTTCAGCCTGTCACGTAAAGTGATAAGGGCTTTTTTCGACTCGACTTCCTGCAAAGCGACAACATCACCTCCCAGATCCTTTATCACTCTGGCAATATTGGTGTATTTAATATTTGCAATATCCTTAGTCCAGCCATAGCCGGTATTCGGAATATACTCCGGGTATTCCGTTCCATCCCTGGTAAGATCAAAAAGGTTTTCCACGTTATAGCTTGCGACTTTAAAAGTTTGGGCTTCTATTGACGTAATGTAGAACAGCAAAACAAGGAAAATTGATCCAATTATCGTTTTTATGTGCCTTTTAAACATACACTTATCCATACTGTTCTCCTGTTTTGCATTTAAAAGCCTAACCCGCCATCACCAGTGGGTAGGGTGGAAGGATCATAGAAAAACAATTGATCGTAAAAAACAGGCAAATGTTTAAACACCGACTGCCCTGCCCATCTGCGTGATTATTGGTGTCACATCTTGAATTGTGAATAGCAGCGACTTATGCACCATTCAAGGTTCGAGGCTATTCAAATTAACACCCCGATTTTTCAATAAATATGTTCTGTTCAAATTTTTAATTCACTATTCAAGATGTGACACCATTCCCATTCCCATGGTTACGGCATACGACCCCGTAATCGCACAACTTGAACGCTATATCGTCCAAACCGCCAAACACCACGACCCGCTGGCCTATGCTCTGCTCCAGACCGTCCCCGGCATCGGAAAAATCCTGGGGCTGGTTATCCTCTACGAAATCGAAAACATCAACCGCTTTCCAACCGTCCAGGACTTTGCCTCTTACGGCCGATTGGTAAAATGCGCCAAAGAGTCCAGTGGTAGAAAAATGGGCACGAGCGGTAAAAAAATCGGCAACGCCCATCTCAAGTGGGCCTTCAGTGAGGCCGCTGCCCTCTTTCTCAAGGGTAACGAGCCGGGAAAAAGATATTTGGACAGACTCACCAATAAACACGGCAAAGGAAAAGCCCTGTCCATCCTGGCCCATAAGCTGGGAAGGGCCGTTTACTTTATATTAAAGAACAAGAAAGCCTTCGACCAGAATAAATTCCTGGGGCTTTAAGCTTGGAGGGGACGGATCAGCCCAACACCTAACTGGAACCACATAGACTGTGAACATGTGTCCGCATCCAATCGGGGCCAAGAGAACCCTTGCGCAAAAAAGCGCTCAGCGGATGATATGACAATATTAATCCGGATTCCCTGGGCTTG
>JACKQG010002834.1_pt1 | contig 22007 bp, 26 predicted proteins | sample 8237621 | NCBI WGS metagenome assembly JACKQG01 (sample SAMN15677084, study PRJNA649215) | marine metagenome | biome: marine; feature: Black Sea; material: saline water; isolation source: suspended particulate matter (SPM) from the Black Sea western gyre | collected 2013-06-09/2013-06-10 | depth... | reverse complement strand
TTATACCACGGAATAATCTTTTGTGCAAGTCTTGACAAAGATGGCTGGCTGTGCTATATTCGACCACGAAGGCATCGTGTGCAGAGGATTTTTCAATGGCCGAAACAGAACGGCGACCCAATTCCTTTAGTTTGCTTGTGAGTCTCATTGACCGGCCGGCGAAGGCGCTGGCGGAGATCGCGGCCCACCCCCGCTGGCGGTGGGTGCTGCCCGTCCTCCTACTGGTTGGGGCGATGATCGCTTCCACCGTGCTCAGCAGCCCGCTGACCACCGAGCAGGCGCAGCGGGTTGTGGAACAGCAGTTGGCGGCTCTGCCCGCGGAGCAGGCGGAGATGGCGCGCACGCAGGTCGCCCGCTTGCAGCAGCCGGCGGTGATGCTGGCGATGTCTATCGGCGCAGGTCTGCTGGGCCTGATCCTGTCCTGGCTGTTGGCTTCGGCCATCCTCTATTTCAGTGTGCTCATCGCCAGCGGCGACGTGAACTTCAACGGTCTGTTCGCCACGCTGCCCTGGATCTGGCTGCCCTTCGCCCTGCGCGACGTCGTGCAGACCGGCTACATCCTTTACAGGAACGCACTGATCGTTAACCCAGGGCTGTCCTACTTCGCCTCCACGGGCAAGCCTGTGGAGGATGCCCAGAACCTGTTCTACAACGTGCTGGGCCACGTTGATCTGTTCACCCTCTGGCATTTGGGGCTGGTGTTCGCTGTGTTGTGGGTTCTGCCTCGTTTCAGCAAGGGCAAAGCCTTCGTGCTGATGCTGGTGTACGCCGCGCTGAGCCTGGGTTTGCGCTTGCTGCCGGCGCTGTTGGGACGGGCCTTCATGCCGGCATAACGCCGGCGCAGCAACCGTTTGCATCTCAGGAGGGAGCGGCAGGGCGAATAAAACCTCTTGCGGCACCGTTTGGTAAAAAGGTGAGGTGGGGATTCTGGCCGGAGACGACCCGTCTGCGGCTTTTGCATGTCTGCGGGCTGGCTCGGAAGCAAGCCCGTTTCCAACAGGAGATAACGAAGAACGATGAGACGATTTCTGACCATCATTGTCATCCTGGCGGCCGTTATCGGCGGCAGCCTCTATGGGTACGAGCTCTTCGCCCGGGAGAAAGAGCCCGAAGCACCGGATTTCGAGACCGTGGTGGTGACGCGCGGCAGCCTCTTCTCCTCCGTCAGCGCGTCGGGAACCATCGAGCCCGAGGCCCAGGTGTTGCTCAGTTTCAAGAGCGTGGGGCGGGTGGCGGAGGTATTGGTGCAAGAGGGACAGGCGGTGCGCAGCGGCGATCTGCTGGCCCGCCTGGAGACAGCCGAACTGGAACTGGCTCTGGCTCAGACGGAGACGGGTCTGGCCATCAGCCAGGCGCAGTTGGCCAAGCTGCAGAACGCGGAGCCCAGCCCCAGCGATCTGGCGGCAGCGGAAGCTGCGCTGGCCAGCGCCCAGACCGCCTACCGTGAACTTCTGAAAGGCGCCAGCGAAGACGAGTTGCAGATTACCAAAGGCAACGTCGAGCGAGCGCGCCTGGCCCGCGATCAGGCGCAGGCGGTCTACGATCAGGTGGCTCATCTGCCCAACGTGGGCATGCTGCCGCAGTCGTTGCAGTTGCAGCAGGCCACACTGGAGTACGAACTGGCGCAGGCGAACTACCGTCTGGCCATTCGGGGAGCCACGGAGACGCAGAAGGCCGCGGCGCAGGCTCAGATCGCCCAGGCGCAGGCCTCCCTGGATCGGCTCAAGGAGGGCCTCTCGGCCGAGGATTTGGCCATCGCCCAGGCGCAGGTGCGACAGACTGAAGTGGCCGTGGCGCAGGCGGAGCTGGCCCTGGAAGGCGTGATCCTCACTTCGCCCGCCGACGGCGTGATCACTGCCGTGAACGTCAAGGCGGGCGAACTGGCCTCCAGCGCCCGGCCGGCCTTCGCACTGACCGATCTGTCCCGCTTCCACATTGACGTGAACGTGGATGAGATTGACATCGGCGCGGTGGCCGTGGGCCAGCAGGCCAGCATCAGCCTGGACGCCTTGCCCGACGTAGAGCTCACCGGCAGTGTGCGAACCATCGCCCCTACCGCCAGCCTGGAGACGGGTGTGATCTCCTACCGGGTGCGCATGGACATTGACCCCACCGATGCGTCGCTGCGCACGGGCATGAGCGCCACGGCCAGCATCATCACCGCCCGCGCCGACAACGTGCTGCTGGTGCCCAACCGCCTCATCCAGATTGATCGCCAGAATGACAAGGCTTTCGTGGAGCGGGTGGAGGGAGGTTTTCCTGTGCGGGTAGAGATCCGGACAGGTATGCGCAACGAGCAGCAGAGCGAGGTCGTGGCCGGACTGGAAGAGGGGGACGTGTTGGCCTTGCGCAATGTCAGCTCCCTGGAGCAGTTACGCCAGACCTTTGGCCCGCCGCAGTGAGAAGGAGCTGCGGGGTCTAAGCGATCTGGTGGGACTCCTTCAGGTCCCTCAGTTCCCTCAGGCCCTTATTTCATCCAGAAAACCATCATGACTGAACGCGCATCACTGATCCAAATCCAAGACATCACCAAGGTCTACCGCATGGGCGACATAGAAGTGCACGCCCTGCGCGGCATGTCGTTGCAGGTAGGTAAAGGCGAGCTGGTGTCCATCATGGGGCCGTCGGGCTCGGGAAAGACCACGCTGATGAACATCATCGGCTGCCTGGATCAGCCCACCGCGGGCGCGTACTTCCTGGGGGGAACGGACGTGGCCCGCCTGGACGATGACCAGCTGGCTGAGATCCGCAACCGTCAGATCGGTTTTGTCTTCCAGAACTTCAACCTGCTGGCCCGCACCACGGCGCTGGAGAACGTCGAGCTGCCGCTGATCTACGCTGGAACCAGCGACCGTCGCCAGAGGGCCGCCGCCGCGCTCAAGGCAGTCGGTCTGGAAGACCGGCTGCATCACCGGCCCAACGAGCTGTCTGGCGGGCAACAGCAGCGCGTGGCCATCGCCCGCGCCCTGGTCAACAGCCCGTCCATCATCCTGGCCGACGAGCCGACGGGCAACCTGGACTCCCGTGCCGGGGCGGAGATCATGGCCATCTTCCAGGAGTTGAACCAGGAACTCGGGGTCACCATCGTCTTCGTCACCCACGAACCGGACATCGCCGCCCACACCCGGCGCATCATCCATCTGCGGGATGGTCGCATTGCGGCCGACGAGGAGGTGGCCAACCCGCGCCAGGCTGGCGAGCACGTGTACGTGGGCGACCGGCAGACGGTGTTCGGCAAGAGCCTGCAGGAGCTGCTGACCAAAGGTAACAACGCACGATGAACCTGACGTCATCTGTCCGCATTGCCCTGCGAGGGCTTTCGTCGAACAAGCTGCGCACCGCGCTGACCATGTTGGGCATCGTCATCGGCGTGGGCGCGGTGATCACCCTGCTCTCTGTCGGCCAGGGGGTGGAACAATACGTCACCCAGCAGTTCCAGAGCGTCGGTTCCAACCTGCTGTTCGTCGTGCCGGGGCAGTTGCAGCAGAGTGGTCCGCCCATTCGGGGTCAACGCGCCAGTCAGGGATTGACCTACGGCGACGCCCTGGCCATCGCCGACCCCTTCAACGTGCCGGACGTGGTCGCCGTCGCCCCGGAGTTATATCGCTACACGGCTGTCAGCGCCGGCAGTCGGGATGCGTTGCCGCAGGTTTCCGGAGTGACGCCGCAGTTCACCGCTGTCCGCAACTGGGAGGCCGTGCTGGGCGAGTTCATTGACGAGACGGCCCTGGCGGCGCAATCCCGCGTGGCTGTGCTGGGTCAGTCTGTGGCCGAACGGCTCTTCCCCGACGAGGACTACCCCATCGGCCAGACGATCAAGATCGGGGCGGTGCCCTTCCGCGTCATCGGCGTCATGGAGGAAAAAGGCGGCTCTGGCTTCGGCGATCAGGACAACACGGTCTTCGTGCCGCTCACCACGGCGCAGGCGCGCCTCTTTCGTGATCGCACCCTCTCTGGCGAGTACCGCGTGTCGGTCATCTATGCCACAGCGGTGAATGAAGATCGCATGGAGGCGGCTGCCCAGCAGATCGCCGAGCTGCTGCGGGTGCGACACAACATCGCCTACCGCGACGACGACGATTTCACCATCATCAACCAGTCGGACATCATTTCCATTTTCGGCGAGATCACAGGCGTGCTGACCATCTTCCTGGGCAGCATCGCTGCCATCTCCTTGCTGGTGGGTGGCATCGGCATCATGAACATCATGCTGGTGTCGGTGACCGAGCGCACGCGGGAGATCGGCCTGCGCAAGGCGGTGGGAGCCAAGCGGCGCGATATCCTGCTGCAATTCCTCATCGAGGCCGTGGTAATCTCCATGATCGGCGGCCTGGTGGGCCTGGGTCTGGGGATCGTCGGTGCGCAGGCGATATCCCGCCTGGCGGAGGAGTTGACCGCCGTGCTTTCGGCGCAGTCGGTGCTGCTGGCCATCGGCTTCTCGGCGGCGGTGGGGTTGTTCTTCGGCATCTACCCGGCCACGCGGGCGGCGCGGCTCAATCCCATTGACGCGCTGAGGTATGAATGACGTGGTGCGTATTGGGACATCTTCGTCCTCAACGCTGATAGGAGCGGCTTGCAGTCACTGACGCCAGGCTTATCCAGACAGAGCGGCCAGCGAACAACGTCGCCCCTGCCTGGCCTTCCGACGGTCGCCACATCGCCTTTCGCTCCCTTGCTCTAGTTCTGCGCCACCAGCGGTAGGTAAAGAAGCCGGCCGACAGGCGCAGCGGAGTAGTAGGCGTACTTGAGATGGCCATTGCTACGATCGTAGTAACTGATGTGGGGATGGCCGTTCTTATCAAGAGCCAGGGAAGTGTACCTGCCGACGTCCCCCTCACTGTCCACGGTTTCAGTGTGCCAGCCGGTGGCATCTTGATAGGCGTACTTCAGATCGCTGGCCGGGTAGCCATCGTTGTAGCCGATGTGCGGATAGCCGTCGTTATCCAGGATCAAGGAGGTATCCAGGCCAACCCACCCTCCACTGTCCACGATCTCGGTGTGCCAGCCAGAAGCATCCCGGTAAGCGTACTTCAGGTCGCCGTGGGTGTTATCGTAATAGCTGATGCGCGGATAGCCGCTCCCATCCAAGGCCAGGGAAGTGTACTTACCAACGTCCCCCTCACTGTCTACAATCTCAACGTGCCAGCCGACAGTGTCCTGATAGGCGTACATCAGGTCACCGACATCGCAAGGCCATGGATCTCCACAGTAGTAGTAACTGATGTGAACATAACCGTTCCTATTCAAAGCCAAAGAGGTATACAAGCCGGCGTTTCCCTCGCTGTCCACGGTCTCAATGTGCCAGCCGGAACCGTTCCAGTAAGCGTATTTCAGATCACCGTTTGGAGCGCTGTCATAGTAGCTGATGTGTGGATGACCGTTCCCGTCCAGAGCCAGGGAGGTGCACAGGCCGACATCCCCCTCGCGGTCCACGGTCTCGATGTGCCAGCCAGAGCCATCCTGATAAGCGTACTTCAGGTCTTTGTTATCCGAGTAAAGGTCATGCCAGGCGTCGTAATAACTGATGTGCGCATACCCGCTTGCATCCAGGGCCAGGGATGAGTACTCTCCGACTATCACCCCGCTGTCGTCCACGGTCTCGATGTGCCAGCTGGCGGCATCCTGGTAAGCGTACTTCAAGTTACCGTTGATATCGTCATAGTAACTGATGTGTGGATAGCCATCCGCGTCCAGGGCCAGGGAGGTGTACTCACCGACATTTCCTTCAGCATCCACTTTCTCAAAATGCCAACCAGCACTGTCCTGGTAGCCGTACTTCAGGCCGCGACTGGGAGTGGGGTCGCCCGTCGCTTGATAGCGGTAGCTGATGTGCGGATAGCCACCTGCATCCAGGGCCAAGGAGGTGTACCAGCCAGTGTACCCTTCGCTCTCCACAGTCTTGAGGTGCCAGCCAGAAGCATCCTGGTAAGCGTACTTCAGATCAGCGTTATCAACATCATAGTAGCTGATGTGCGGATACCCGTTCCCATCCAGAGCCAGGGAAGCGTATAGGCCGACATCTCCTTCGTTGTCCACGGTCTCGATGTGCCAGCCAAAAGCATCCCGGTAAGCGTGCTTCAGATCATCGTTGTAACTATCACGGTAGCTGATGTGCGGATAGCCACCCTCAAGTGCCAAGGAGGTGTATTCGCCAATATATAACGTCCCACTGTCCACAACCTCGATGTGCCAGCCCAAAGAGTCTCGGCAGGCGTACTTCAAACTTGCACTCGAGCTATCGTAGTTGTAGTAGCGGTAGCTGATGTGCGGATGGCCATTTTTGTCTAGAGCCAGAGAGGCGCCGCGCAGGTGGACGTCGGGGAAATCGTCCACTATCTCGTAGTGCCATCTTGCCCCATCGTGCCAGGCGTAGTAGAGGCGCTCCTCTCCCCCATAGGCGATGTGCGGGTGCCCGGCAACGTCCAGTTGTAGGCTGCGGTCAGTCATATCGGAGAAGAGCAAAGGGGGGCAATCCACACACTCAATCACCCACCCATCCGCCTCGGTGGGGGTTGCCTGGAAGCCCAGCAGGCCCAGGAGCGGGCCGAAGAGGAAGGCCGGCACCAGCAGCAGCGATATGGCTTTCCAACAGACTCTGTTCTGCACTGCATACCGCGGTGAAAGCTTGTCGGTCATTTCCTCCCCCTTTGCCGTCGGTCATAGCCTTCGCACTCTCATACCGCATCTCGCCCATGAATGTCCAGCAAGTCGTCATACGGTGAACGATAGCCACTGGCGATCATCTGGCGCAGCAGATCATTCCCTTCCTCTACGGAAAGCGTTCCCCGTTCGACAGCCAGCTTCAGAATTCCCAATGTGCCGGTGACTTCCAGCCTCTCGTGTCTCAGCCTCCGTCGTGCAGCTTCATCATCAGTCAACACCAACCAACCCCGATGGCGAGCCAGAGCCAGGCAGGAAGCCTCGCCGAAACTCAACCTGTCGGCAAACTCGCGGAAGCTCTGTTCCTCGGCCAGGGTGTCAAAACCCACCAATTCCAACCATGCCTCTGCGCCGACACCGATCTCGCGCTCGGCCCGGGCCATAAAACCGTAGCCTTCGTCGAGGCCCCGCAATACTTCCTCACGCACCTCATGGGTGACGTACACCTTGCCAAAGAGTGTGCGCAGGATGTCCAGACGGTCTACCAGACAGAAATTGACCAGCACGGTGTTATTAACGACCCGAGACATCCAGGTGCCTCCGCAGAGTAGCGATTTCCTCCAGGGCCTCCTCCTTGGTTTCCGGCCCCAGGCGGGGCTGTATTCCTCGGCCCAGCAGGATCTCCCGCATCCGTTGCCAGGAGACGCCAGCCAACGCCGCCGCCTTGGCCAGAGAGATGTCCTCGGTGCGATAGCGATGGATGGCAATTTCCAATCGCAGTTGGGGCCTTTCGTACAGCAGGGCGCGGAGCGCATCCTGGACAACCGCTCTTTCATCCTCGTACAACCCCGCTACCACGAAATCCTCAGTCTTCAATGCTTCCACCATCCAACCTCCTCAAGAAACCTTTGCAGCAGGCCAGTCTCCCATGCCCGTGTCCACCAGCATGGAGGCCCCCTCTGCTCCACCAATTTACCAATTTACCAATTTACCAATTTACCAGCATCTACCCCTTGACGCAGATAACCGGACGCAAGCGGGCCACCCTTCGCACCACGCCGGCGTTGTGCATCACATCCACGACCTGTAGCACGTCCTTGTAGGCCCCCGGCGCTTCCTCGGCCACGCCGGCCTTGGAGTGGGCGCGGATGATGATGCCGCGGGCGGCCAACTCCTTGATCACGTCGTCGCCCCAGAAGCGCTTCTTGGCCTGGTTGCGGGAAAGGGCCCGCCCCGCGCCGTGCAGCGCGCTGCCGAAGGTCTCCTCCAGGCCTCGCTGCGTGCCGCAGAGGATGTAGGAGTGGGTGCCCATGGTGCCGCCCACCAGCACCGGCTGGCCCACGTCGCGGTAGGCTGCCGGAAGCTCCGGCCGCCCGGGGCCGAAGGCCCGCGTGGCCCCCTTGCGGTGCACGAGCAGTTCCCGCTCCACGCCGTCCACGTCGTGCTTTTCCAGCTTGGCGATGTTGTGGGGCACCTCGTACAGCGTCTCGATCTCCCGTTCCGGAGTGCCCAGCGCTTTGCGGAAGGCCAGCCGCACCAGGTGCGCCAGCGCCTGGCGGTTGGCGTAGGCGCAGTTGGCCCCAGCCTTCATGGCCGCAAAGTACTGCCGGCCTTCAGGGCTGTTAAACGGCGCACAGACCAGTTCCCGTTCCCGAATAGGGATGCCGTACTTCTGGCTCGACTTTTCCAGGAAGGGCAGGTAGTCGGTGCCGATCTGATGGCCCAGGGCGCGGCTACCGGAGTGGATGCTGATGAGCACCTGGCCGGGGAAGAGTCCAAAAGCCTCCGCCACCTCCGGCGCGTAGATCTCTTCCACGATTTGTACCTCGCAGTAGTGGTTGCCCGATCCCAGCGTGCCCACCTGTTTGAACTGGCGCTCCTTGGCCTTCTGCGAAACGTGCCGCGGGTCGGCGCCCTCCAGGCAGCCGCCATCCTCGATGCATTCCAGGTCTTCGGGGAAACCGTAGCCCCGCCTGATGGAAAACCTGGCCCCCTCCACCAACACCTGATCAATCTCCTTGAGGTTGAGTTTGAGGTCGCCGGTGGAGCCCAGACCGGCGGGCACGGTGTGGTAGAGGCTGTCGGCCAGGTCCTCCTTCTTGGGCTCGATGTCGGCTTCCTCCAGCGAGGTGCGCAGCGTGCGCACGCCGCAGTTGATGTCGAAGCCCACGCCGGCCACGCTGATGACCCCCGTGTCGGGGTCGAACGCGCCCACGCCGCCGATGGGGAAGCCGTAGCCCGGGTGCACGTCGGCCATAGCCAGCGAAGCCTCCTGGATGCCGGGCAGGCAGGCCACGTTGACGATCTGCTCCAGGGCATTCCACTCCTTGCCTTTCTTCACGTCGCCGATGAGGTGATCCACGATCTCCCGGTCGCCGTAGATGCGCCCCGGCACCAGCATGTCGCCCTGCTTGGCGATCTCCCAGACGTAGGGAGCTACCCGCTCCAGAGTGATGTGTTCATCTGCTTTGATCTTCTCACCCATTTTCATTCCCCCTTGTCGAGATCGAAAGATATCGTCTGCGAGGTACATCAGTCTGCTATGTCTTCTTGTCCGCCTGTTTCGTCCGCGAGATGGCATCCTTCCAGCCTTCGGGGACAAACCCTTCGAGCGCTGGCAGTGGCTTGAGGCGCAGCGAGGGCTTCATCGTGACCGTTTCGCGTTCGGCCAGGCGCACAGTCAGGACCTCCTGTTGTCTTACAACTTCCCACAACACCTCCTCCAGCGTGCGCTCTTTCAAGTCGTCGAGTACTACTGTTCGATTAGCCATCATATTACTTGGCCTCCTCTCACAGATCCAGCACACACTGCACCACATGCTGTCCATTTTCGTCCACGAAATACCTCAATCCGCCGTAGGTGGCGGCTTTGACTTCGACCTTCGGCTGATGCCGCTCGATGTCCATAGGCTCGCCGCGGGCCACGCCCTTCAGCCGATAGCCGTCCTCGCCTTGTTCCAAGCAGGTGATCTCGAAATCGCCGAAGAACATCCCTTCGATGTCGCGCTGCGCCAGCAACTCGTTGAGCAGTTCCACGAACAAGGCCGCCGGGTCCCCCGCCGCGCACTCAATGACCACTTCCTGCTGCAGCCCGACCCGCGCCAGATCCACCATCAAATTGAACAGGCCGAGGGCACCGTGTGTCAGCGCCTCGGCCAGCGTCCGCCCACGGCCCCGCAGTCCCACATCGGCCGTGTGATCCAGGTATTCGTAAGGCACTCTCGTCTGTCACCTCCGCCAGAAGCGCCAGCCCCAGCCGCCTTCGTCCTTATCCGACCAACCATGCTTGCCGATCAGCGGCACGAAGGCCACGGGGGCTATGTTGCGGGTGGTCGTGCGATTGCCTTTCTTGCGCACGCAGATCAGGTTCTGGAAGCCTGCTGGCCCCACCGGGGCCAGCAGGCGCCCGCCGTCGGCCAGTTGATCCAGCAGAGGCTGGGGCACCTCCGGCGCGGCGGCGGTGATGATGATGGCCTCGAAGGGAGACTGCTCCGGCCAGCCGGCAGTGCCATCGCCCACGCGCACGTGCACGTTGTGGCAGCCCAACTCCATTAGCAACCTCTGCGCCCGCTCCGCCAGCGCGGCGTGCCGCTCGATGGTATAGACGTCCTGGACCAGCTTGCTGAGGATGGCCGCCTGGTAGCCGGAGCCTGTGCCGATCTCCAGCGCTCGCTCGTGGCCCTGCAGCTCCAGCGCCTCCGTCATCAGGGCCACGATGTAGGGCTGGGATATCGTCTGTCCCTCGCTGATGGGCAGCGCACAGTCGGCGTAGGCCGAGGAGAGAAGGTGCTCGGGAACGAAGCGATGGCGGGGCACCGCTCGCATGACCTCCAGCACCCGCTCATCGGCAATGCCTCGCCGGGCGATCTGGGTCTCCACCATCTGCTCTCGCAGTTGTTGATACCTGGTCGAGGTGGCTTCCACGTCCCAATCTACCAATCCGCCAGCTCAGTCAATGAAATCGCGCAAGCGGCGGCTGCGGCTGGGGTGACGCAGCCGGTTGAGGGCATGGGCCTCGATCTGACGGATGCGCTCGCGGGTCAGGCCGAACTTCTGGCCCACTTCCTCCAGCGTGTAACTGCGCCCGTCTTGTAGGCCAAACCGCAGCCGCAGGATGCGCGCCTCCCGCGGCTGCAACGTCTCCAGGATCTCCTCCAACTCTTCCCGCAGGAGGGCATTGTCGGCCATCGCTGGCGGAGGCGGTGCTTCATCGTCGGCGATGAAGTTGCCCAGCATCGTTTCCTCTTCCTCGCCTACTGGCTGCTCCAACGAGAGCGGGCGGCGGGAAAGACGCAGCAAGCGCCGCACCCGATCGGGGGCCACTTCCAGTGTACCGGCGATCTCCTCGGGCGTGGCCGGACGCCCCTGATCCTGCTCCAACTCCCGGGAGGCGCGATGAAGCAAGCGCAGCTTGTCGCCGATGTGCACAGGCAGGCGGATGGTGCGCCCCTGATCGGACACCGCCCGGCTGACCGCCTGGCGAATCCACCAGGTGGCGTAGGTGCTGAACTTGTAGCCCCGCTCGTAATCGAACTTGTCCACCGCCTTCATCAGCCCCAGGTTGCCCTCCTGCACCAAATCCAGGAAGGGCACCCCCTGGCCGATGTAGCGCTTGGCCACACTGATCACCAGGCGGGTGTTAGCCCTGATCAGCCGCCGGCGGGCTGCTTCGCCTTCTTGCAATACCTTCTTCAGAGTCTCGATCTTCTTGGCACTGAGACGGCCATCTTCTTTGGCCAACCGCTCGGCAGCTTCTATGCCCTTGATCACCGCTTTGGCCAGTTCCACCTCTTCTTCCGCGGTGAGCAAAGGCTCCCGTCCCATCTCCCGAAAATAGAGATCGGTGGGGTCGCCCACAGGCACGTCGCTCAAATCGGGCGCGCCCACATCTTGCTTCGGGGGCTGCCCTCTGCGTTGCGGTCTATCCTCCCAAACGTCAATACCGCGTTCGTGCAGCTGAGCAAACAGGTCCTCCAGCAGATCCAGACGTTCCTCCGCATTGGGCAAGGAAAACAGGATCTCGTCATAGGTGATGTACCCTTGCTCCTCGGCCTGGCCCAGCAATTCTTCTGTAACAGCCTCGGCTGGTTCAGCTTCGATTTCCGTGATTGGGTCTTGCTCTTCGTGAACCTCGTTCTTCATTCCCTCAACCTCGCCATCAGTCATTGCCAGGGATAGCACAGTGGACAACGTCACAATCCAAAGCTCAAAATCTAAAACACCTCAGGGAGCTTCAGGCTGCGAGCGTCCGCGGGGTCTCTCAGTGATCGCTGCGCTTTCCCTTGATTTTACCATAATTTACAGCACGCGAACATGATGAAAAACATACCCTCGCGCCGCCCGTCAGGTCACGGTATGGATGAGCGCTGGCGTGCCGCTTTCAGCTCCCGCACTCGCCCGCGGCGATCCATCTGAAAGCGCCGCACGTAGCGCAGCGGCAGTTCAAAAGCAAAACGCGAGGGGCTGCGCAGGAAACCATCTCCCCAATCACGGGTGGAGCAGAGGTAGAGCCGGTCTTTGGCTCGCGTCATGCCCACGTAAAACACCCGCCGCTCCTCGGCCAGCGCGGCTTCCTGCCCCTCCTGCAGGGTCGTCCACAGCGGCAGGTGATCCTCTTCCACACCGACGATGATGACTACCGGAAACTCGGTGCCCTTGGCGTTATGCAGCGTCATCAACGTGACCCGGTCTGGCTGCTTTTCGTGGGCGAAGGTGTCCACGTTGACCGCCATCGCCTGATAGTCGAGAAAGGCCGGCAACGAGCGATCGGGGCTGAAGCGCAGGAAGGCTGTGACCTGCTGTCGGAACGTCTCCCGCAAGCGGTCCCATGCTTCATCCACCAAGAGCGGAAGTTCCTCCGCCTGCAGTTGTGCGGCGAGCGCGGTTAGCCTCTCCTCCTCGCCATGAGAGCCGTCCTGCGCCGGATCGCGCAGTGCCGCCTTCTCGTAGCTCACGAAGTCCCGCAACCGGTAGACCGGGCATTGCTCCTGGCTCAGGTTCCGCCGGGCAATGACGCTCCGCCAGATGGTTTCCTGCAATGCTTCATCGGCGACGATGAAATCAGGCGGCAGGCCAATGGCCGCGCCGTGCTTGCGCAGGATACGCAGACAGGCAGCGTGAAAGGTGTGGATCCAGATATCCGCCGCCGCCGGCCCCAGCATCTGTTCCAGGCGTAACCGCATCTCTTCGGCGGCTTTGTTGGTAAAGGTCACGCAGAGCAACCGTGTCGGCGGCACGTTCCGCTCGGCGATGAGATAGGCCGCGCGGAAGGTCAGCGTGCGGGTCTTGCCGCTCCCCGGGCCGGCCAGCACCAGCAGCGGCCCGGGGCCAAGCGTCACCGCCCGTCGCTGACCGTCGTTCAGACTTGCCAGAATCTCCTCTGTCGTATAGAATGTCATAGCAAAGTGTCCACGGCGCCGCGCGGTTGCCCGGCTTGCTCTGTGTCCTGTTATTATAGCATACTCTTGGCGTAAGTCAAGGGGTTTTTCGGAATGAATTTTGCGGTTCCACGGCTCGGGCGTGCGCAGCAGAAGCCTGGGGAGTGCCGTTCCCCCTTATCCGCCGCTACACGGCGGGGCGTGTGCCCCATCGCTGCACAGGCCAAGGTTGGCGTCCGACTTGACAAATGTCAAGAGGCGTGCTAAAATGACCTTAGTTTAGAATAATTATTGTTTAGTGGTGTTTACTGTGAGGTAGATTATGCGTACAACCGAGGAGATGTGCCAGAGGTTTCGGGGCCTGGGGCTCAAGGTCACGCCTCAGAGGCGCTTTATCTTCCAGGCCTTGGAGGGGAATACCGATCATCCCTCGGCCGAGGCGATCTACGAAGAAGTGTGTGCCTTTATCCCCGAGATCTCCCTGGCCACTGTGTACAATACACTGCGGGAGCTGGTAGACCGGGGCGAAGTCCGCGAATTGAACCTGGGGGATGGCAAGAGTCGTTACGATCCTGACATCAGCAGCCACCAGCATCTCGTCTGTGTGCGCTGCCATGAAGTAGCTGACGTTATCTGTAACATCAGTTGCCTCGAACTAACACCAGAGCAGAGTCAACGGTATCACGTTTTGGGCGCTGACGTGACGTTCTACGGTCTGTGCCCAGCCTGTCAGCAGCAGGGGAATCGGCCGGGGCAGGCTTTGCGCTTGTGGGGGATCTCACCCACGGCCTGAATTCACGCAAGAAGCGAGAAAGGATGACCCAATGACAACAGCAGATTTCGACTACATGAGCGGAGAACAATACCTGGAGGAAATCCTCCGCCAGGCGATCCGCTTTGAAGAGGAATCGTATGCTCTTTACAGCAACGCCATCCAGATCACCACGATAGCCGATGCTCGCGTCATGTTGCAGGATCTGGCGTCGCAGGAACTGGGGCACAAGAAGAGATTGCAGCGTCTTCAGGAAAAAGGTGTGGCTGAGCTTGCTCCTGTGGTGAAGACGACGGAGGCTCAGGACCTCAAACTCGCCGAATACTTGCAGGTGCCGTCGGAACTGGATCAGGGGGCAGACCTGCAAGACGTGCTGTTGGTGGCCATGCAGCGGGAGAAATCCACTCGCGAGTTCTATCTGAAGTTGGGGCAGCTCACCGAGGAAGGGCCGGCGAAGAACTTGTTCGACTTGCTGGCCGAAGAGGAGTTGAGGCATAAGAACTGGGTCGAGTCGCTCTACGAGCAGCTTGTCTACCAGGAGTTCTGAGGCTCTGCGGCACAACCTGGTGACAAACCTGGCCCCGCAAGGGTCTTCCCACAACGACGTATCGTACCGGGCACATCAACCAATTACAAAGGAGAGTACACCATGAAGAAGTACGAATGCCTGGCCTGCGGTTACATCTACGACCCCGAGGTAGGCGATCCCGATAGCGGTATCGCTCCCGGCACCGCCTTCGAAGACCTGCCCGACGATTGGGTCTGCCCCGAGTGCGGCGTGGGCAAGGACATGTTCGAGCCCCTGGAGTAGGCAGGCAAGCAGACAAGCATGCAAGTAGACAAGGGATGGCTGAACGTCCCTTGTCTGCTTGTGTCCTTGCCCACTTGTCTCCTCAAACCCTGTGGCAAAGGAGATGCTGAATGGCGGTCATTGAAATCAGGCCTGACATCTACTGGATCGGCGTTAACGACCGGACGACTGACCTTTTTGAGGGGTTGTGGCCGATCTCGCAAGAGGGCGTCTCCTACAATGCCTATCTCATCAATGATGAGAAGAAGGCGCTCGTTGATCTGGCCAAGGCCTTCAAATCGGACGAGTTCTTCGACCAGATCGGCGAAGTGGTGGACATCTCGCAGCTCGATTGCGTCATCATCAATCACATCGAGCCAGACCACACCGGTGTCTTGAACACTCTGCGCCGCATTGCCCCGGACGTGCGCATTCTGGGCTCGGCGAAGACACAGCAGATGCTGGCGTCCTTCTACGGCATCACGGAAAATGTCGAGGTGGTAGGCGACGGCGATACCCTCTCGCTGGGCCGCAGGACATTGCAGTTCGTCTCCACGCCTTTTGTGCACTGGCCGGAGACGATGATGACCTACGAGACTTCGCAGCGCATCCTCTTCTCCTGCGATGCCTTCGGTGGCTACGGTGCGCTGCGCGGGGCCATCTTCGACGATCAATGCTACGACCTGGGGTTCTATCAGCGGGAGTCCCTTCGCTACTACGTCAACATCGTCGCCGGGTTCAGCAAGCGGGTGCTGATGGCCATCGAGAAGCTGGCCGATGTGCCCGTGGAGATCATCGCACCATCGCATGGGCTGATCTGGCGGCAGCACCCCCAGTTCATCGTCAACCTGTACCGGAAGTGGGCCGAGTACGCTGACAGCGGTGGCGAGGTCGGTGTGACCCTCGTCTACGGGTCCATGTATGGCTACACCGAAAAGATGATGAACGCCGTGGCCCAGGGCATCTCTGGAGCCGGCGTGCCGGTGGAGATTTTCGACGCCGCCAGGACGCACGCCAGCTATATCCTGCCCTCCCTGTGGACCAAGGTAGGCGTGATGGTCGGCGCACCAACCTACGAAGTCAGCCTGTTTCCCCCCGTAGCGCAGGTGCTGGATATTGCCGTGCACAAGCGCATACGGCACAAGAAGGTCGCCCGGTTCGGCAGCTACGGCTGGAGCGGTGGCGCGCAGAAACACTTCGAGCGGATCATTGAGCCGGCCAAGTGGGAGCTGCTGGACGCATTTGAGTTCGTGGGCAGCCCTTCTCAGAAGGAGCTGAAGCGGGGAGAGGAATTCGGCGCCCGCTTCGCGGCGCTTGTCCAGGGAAAGTAAGGCGGCTTTCCATAGCCGCCAAGTGAGTCAACGAGGAATGAAAATGACTGTTATCACATTGAGCATACCCAACATCTCCTGTGGCCATTGCGTCATGGGCGTGGAGAAGGGGACCAAGAATCTCCCCGGGGTCATCGCCGTGGAAGCCAGCGTGGAAGACAAGAGTGCCAGCTTCACTCTGGAGAGCATGGAGGCGCTGGATGGCGTGAAGGAAGCCCTGGCAGAGATCGGCTATCCGGCAGAGTAGGGCGGCTTCCCGTAGCCGCCACTGGACAGGTATGGCATGAACTTCACGATTGTCGGTAACGGTGTGGCGGGCTACACCGCCGCTCTGACCCTGAGCAGGCTCGCGCCCGGCGCGCAGATTGCCGTCTACGCCGCCGAAGCGCACCCCTACTACCCTCGCCCGCTGCTGCCCGAGTTCCTGGCCGGCGAACTGGACCTGGACCGGCTCTACTTGAAACCCGTGCCCTGGTACGTTGAGCGAAACATCGCGCTGCACCTGGGCACGCCGGTGGCCGCCATCATCCCCCAGAAACATCAGATCACACTGGCGGACGGCACGACGACCAGCTACGATCGCCTGCTCCTGGCTGCCGGCGGCCATGCCTGGGTGCCTCCTATTCGGGGCGCCGACAAGCCCGGCGTGTTCACCCTGCGCACCGTGGACGATGCCCAGGCGATCCAGATCCGTGCCCGCAGCGTGCGCCGCGCCATCGTCATCGGCTGCGGCTTGCTCGGCTTGGAGGCGGCGCGGGCGCTGCGTGTCCTGGGGCTCAAGGTGACCATGGTGGAGTTCCTGCCCCGCCTGCTGCCTCGCCAGCTCGACGCCGAGGGCGCAGCTGTACTCCAGGGATTGATCGAAGACCAAGGTCTGGAGATCACGCTGAACGCTGCTTCGGAGGAGATCCTGGGGACGGATGGCGTGACGGGGCTGCGGCTCAAGGATGGGCGGGAGATCGAAGGAGGGCTTGTGCTGGTCTCCACGGGCATACGCAGCAACGTCGCCCTGGCCCGCCAGGCGGAGCTGGAGCTCAACCGCGGCGTGGTCGTGGACGAGCATCTGCGCACCAGCGCGGCCGACATCTACGCCGCGGGGGACGTGGCGGAGTTTGCCGGTGGGGTCTACGGCATCGTGCCGGCGGCCATTGAGCAAGCACGGGTCGCCGCCGCCCACATGACCGGTGACGAGAGCGTGACCTACGGCGGTACCGTTCTCTCCACCACGCTGAAGGTCACCGGCATTGATCTGACCAGCGTGGGCACCATCGTGCCAGAGCAAGGTCGGGAGGCAGAGTACCAGGAACTGCGGCGCGCGGACGCGGCGCGAGGGCTTTACCGCAAGCTGGTACTGAAGGATGGTCGCATCGTGGGCGCTATCCTGCTGGGCGACAAGTCCCGCGTGCGGCCCGTCACTCAGTTGATCAATGGCGGAGTGGACGTCTCGGCTCACGCTGAGCGGCTGCTGGACGACGATTTCGATCTCCAGGCATTGCTGTGAGAAGAGGTGTCAGAACACTAAGGAGGTATTTGCGATGAAATCAATGACCAAGGACAACCTGCAGGCGGCCTTCGCCGGCGAGAGCCAGGCGCATATGAAGTACGCCGTCTTCGCCGACAAGGCAGAGCAGGAAGGGTTGCCTAACGTGGCCAAGCTGTTCCGCGCCACTTCCTATGCCGAGATGGTGCACGCCACCAACCATCTCAAGGTGTTGGGAGGCGTGAAGGGCTCGGCGGCCAACCTGGGCACAGCCATTGGCGGCGAGACCTATGAGGTGGAGGAGATGTACCCGGCTTTCAAGGCCGTGGCGGAGCTGCAGGGAGAAAAACGAGCCCTGCAGACCATGAACTGGGCACTGGAGGCGGAGAAGGGCCACGCCGAGATGTACACTGAGGCCCAGACGGCGGTGGAAGCGGGCAATGATATCGAGCTCGATCAGGTGTACGTCTGTGGCCGCTGCGGCTGGACCGGCATCGGCGAGCCGCCCGATGAGTGCCCGGTTTGCCAGGCCAAGAAGGAACTGTTCCGCATCTTCTGATGCCCCCTGGGTATGACATGTCATAGCCACGTTGATCGTCGCAGGTTGCCTGCGGGATGCTGAACAGGAGGTTCACTCATGGCACAAAAGGAAAAGATACTCTCTTGCGTGCAACCAGTGGCCGGCCCGCTAGTGCCGGCACCGCAGCTCGCCCCCGTCGAGGGCGGGCCGAAAACCGAAAAGGAGGTACCTGAGATGATCGCACGTGTAGGCAAGGAAGCACCTGATTTTGAGACCAATGCCTTCGTGGATGGAGGCTACAAGAACGTCAAGCTATCGGACTATCGGGGCCAGTGGGTGGCGCTCTGCTTCTACCCCGGTGACTTCACCTTCGTTTGACCGACGGAATTGACGGCAGTTGCCGCCAAGTATCCGGAACTGAAGGCGTTGGGCGTCGAGGTGTTGGCCATGAGCGTGGACAGCGTCTTCGTCCACAAGATCTGGCAAGAAGAAGAGTTGTCCAAGATGATCGAGGGGGGCGTTCCCTATCCTATGCTCTCTGACCAGGGCGGGAGGATCGGCACCGTCTACGGCGTATACGACGAGGCAGCGGGCGTGAATATCCGCGGCCGTTTCCTGATTGACCCCGACGGCGTGATTCAGGCGGCGGAGACGCTGACGCCACCCGTGGGCCGCAACCCGAACGAGCTGATCCGCCAAGTCCAGGCGTTCCAGCACGTGCGGGAGACGGGCGAGGCCACCCCCTCCGGTTGGACACCAGGCCAGACCACCCTCAAGCCAGGCCCTGATCTGGTGGGCAAGGTTTGGAAGGTGTGGAAGCCGAAAGCATCCTAAAGGCAACCATCCGACGATCAGCGTGGCTATCCTTTTCAAGAGGAGACAAGGCCTATGTCAGAACTGAAGTGCGATTTCTGCGGCGATCCCATCAAGGGAGAGCCCATCCGGCGCGGGAGTCAGGTCTACTGCTGCGAAGCCTGTGCCTTCGAGGCCGGTCGGAGCAAAGACTGCGGCGGTCGCAGCGATTCCCATCTTCCTCACCAGACCGCGGCGCCTGTCGAGCGGTGAGACCCGAGCAGTGCGGTTGGGGCGGGTCATGGCCTTGGCCCTCCCAATCGAGGAGGAGACGTGCAATGGAACTGGAAGGTAAGCGTATCGCCGTCCTGGCTGAAGAGCTTTATCAGGAGTTGGAGCTGTGGTATCCGCTCCTGCGCCTGCGCGAGGCGGGCGCTGAGGTACAGGTCATCGGCACGGGCAGCGCCGAGACCTACGGCAGTAAGCACGGCTATCCCGTCACTGTGGACGCGGCGGCCAGCGAGGTGAGCAGTGATGATTTCGACGCCGTGATCATCCCCGGCGGCTATGCGCCGGACCGCATGCGCCGCTATCCGGCCCTGGTCAACTTTGTGCGGGAAATGGACGCCCAGGGCAAGGTGGTGGCCGCCATCTGCCACGCCGGATGGGTGCTGGCCTCCGCCGGCATCCTGCAAGGCCGGCAGGCCACCTGCTTCTTCGCCATCAAGGACGACCTGGTCAACGCCGGGGCCATCTACCTGGATCAGCCCGTGGTGCGCGATGGTAACCTCATCACCTCTCGCCTGCCTGATGACTTACCCTTCTTCTGCCGGACGATCATCGAGGCCCTGGCGGAATAGAGCAGAGCATCACATTTGGAACAGAGGAGAGTGTCTTATGGATTGGATCAACTTCCTGAAAGTCATGGCCATGGAGGAGCATGCGGCCAAAGCTCGCTATGGCTGGGCGGCTCAGATGGCGGAGACGCCACAGCTTCGGATCGTGTTCGAGAAGCTGCGAGACGAGGAGGCTTTTCACGCCCAGTTTCTGGATGGGGAGCGGGCCAAGCTGGAGAAGCTGTTGGCCAAAGAGGAGTAGATGTTGCCCCAGGGGCGACCCTTGCGGTCGCCCCTGGGCAGACGCAAGGCCTGCCCCTGCTACTACAACCGTACTTGTGTTCAGCGGGGGTCTCATGATCCCCCGCCCGATCTCGGTCAGGATCCCTGACTCGGCCTGAGCCTCGCCAATCGGGCCTGGGGCACGGTCAGGAGACCGTGCCCTAAACGCACCATGCGGCTGTAGCACTACGCTGAAGGTCAAAAGGGTCTGATGGGGGTTTCCCCCTTCAGACCCTTTAGTCTCTTCAGCCCCCTCAGTTCGTATGAGGGTAAAGGCGCACGTGGAGCAGCCTTTCCAGGCTGCTCGTGTCACTTTTGCCGCAGTGCCTCAACTCCTTCACTGCGGTTGGATCTCGAAGGTGTAGGACGCCTCTTCCGTGGTCACCGGCGCCAGCGCGCTGACCACCAGTATCGCCTTCCTGCCCGTTCTTCCCAAGCCCTCGACGGACAACTGGCCGCATCCTTCGTCTATGATCATGCGCTGCACGTTGGCGCTGAGCAGGCCCTGCTCGATGACCTGTACCAGCCAGCGCTGCGGCAGGTGGTTATCGGTCAGCACCCAGCCTTCTGCAGTCCAGCTTTCCTCGCCGGCCTCGCCGGCCTCGCCGTCGTCGAAATAGCCCAATTCGGGAATGGCGATGTCGTCCACGAACCAGCCGGGGTAGTTCACGGCATCGTCGGTGACGTACTCGAAGCGCACCAGCACCTCTTGCCCGGCATAAGGACTCAGATCCAGGCGCTCTTTGACCCACTGAGCGTTCACCTGAGATGCCATTGGGCGAAGTGCAGTTTGGGATTTGGGATTTGAGATTTTCCTGTGTATCCCACACCGAAACCATTGCCCACCGGATCGTAATCGCTGCTGTGTTCCCCTGCCAGAATGCGCCACGTAGCGCCACCGTCGGCAGATACCTCGACATAACCATAGTCGTATCCCTCCTCGATGTCGTGCCAGAGCCAGAATTCCAGCGTGGCCTCGCTGACGTCGCTGAGGTCGAAAGCGCGGGTCAGGCGGGTGTCGCTGTCGTCGGCGCGGTGCGCCCACCAGGCGAAGCGGCCGCTGTGCGCCGTAGTGGCCGCCAGCCGCGTTTCCGTCGCTCCGCAGAAGTCAATGACCACGTTGCCCCGACCGCTCAGCTCGAAGTAGTCGGCCGCGTACTGGTGGACGGTCGTTTCCTCTCGGGCCGGATAGCTGCGATAGCGCGCCTCCAGGGCCACTGTCCTTGGGTTGTCTCGCTCGTAGCCATAGCGTCCGTCGTCCAGCCTGGGGTTGTCCAGGTAGTTAGCGATGACCCAGTCGGCGAAGACGTCGTCGAAGCGCAGATCATAGCCCGCCGCGGCCAGCGCTTCATCGAAGCCCGCAGGGCCATTGGCCGGCGAGGCGACCACCACTTGCGTCAACTCCTCGCCGAAGCGGTCGAGGAAGTAGCTCACGAAGAGATAGGCGTTGCCGTAGTGGGCAGTGTTCAATTCCGATTCATCGGTCCAGGTGTTGAGTTGCGTATCCGGCTCTTGACTGAACACCAGATCGGCCCCGCCGCGGGAGAAGCCGTTCAACTCCGTGGCCAGTTCCGAAAGCCCCTCGTTGACCCAGGTCTCCTCGTTGCGGTCGTTGGCCCAGTGGGTCATGTGCTGGAGTTCGTGCGCCAGTGTGCCATCGTAAAAGAGGGTGCCCGGCGGGTTGTTGTCCAGGTTGATGTAGAACATCTCCCGCTCGTTAGAGTAGGGGTTGGCCAGGTGGGAAAACTCGTCGGCGGCGGAGAAGTAGCCGGCCACGCTGTCGCCCAGGTTGGTGGCGTTCAGAATGGTCAGGCGCACGTCATTGTCCACACCAGGTGACCATTCGGATCCGAAGAAGGCCTGGTTCGTGGGGTAGGTCTGCTCCTCGAAACGCCGCGCCGAGCGCTCCAGATCGCCTAGATCTACCTTCACCCCCTTCTCCACCCACATGTAGACATGCGGCAGCTTCACCAACAGCTCCGCTTCGATCTGGTAGTGCTCTTCGGTATCCACGTTGCCCACCCAGAAGATATCCACGTCCCCCACCTCGAACTGCGGCGGCGTGCTGTTGACCACCGCGGGGATGTCGCCCACGTCCGGGCGCAACCGCAGCGCCAGATCGCGCAGGTCACGTGTAGGCAGCACGGCCCGCGCCAGACTCTCTTCGGTGCTGAGCGCGGGTGTGGCCGTAGCCTTCGCCGTGGGTGGAGGTGGCGACTGCGGCGGG
>JACKQG010002833.1_pt1 | contig 22008 bp, 14 predicted proteins | sample 8237621 | NCBI WGS metagenome assembly JACKQG01 (sample SAMN15677084, study PRJNA649215) | marine metagenome | biome: marine; feature: Black Sea; material: saline water; isolation source: suspended particulate matter (SPM) from the Black Sea western gyre | collected 2013-06-09/2013-06-10 | depth... | reverse complement strand
AATGGCAAGAATATACTTAGTATCTGAAGACATGATCCCCCTTTTTACAGGTTTTTTGTATTTGCGGCGGACTTCTCAAATAATATACAATAGCTACCAAAAAAATACGGGATAGGCAACTGTGATAAACACAAACTCAGTAAGAACCACAACTCCAGATAATATCCCTTCGATTATTGAATAAAGAAGGTGGAGCCCGAATATCTTTTTTTCATTTATTTCCAGATCAGCAATCTTCAACTTCTATCCTCTGGGCTTACCAGTTGTCCATTTTTCATTCTTAAATTTTACCCATGTTGTTGAGCTTTTTTATCGTATAAGAAAAATCATCTTTATATACACAAGTTTCATAATTTTTTAAAGTTTATCATTTCTGAAAATACATTTGATTTGGAATATAATATATTGTAGACTGATTTTTATTGAAATTAGCTGGGATATTAAAAATGTTCTATGGTTTTATCAGGGCATCTCATAGGATGATATAAGAAAAACAGGACGGCGGTCCATCATGGCAAAAATATTGATCATTGATGACGATGAAGGAATATGTAAAGTCTTATCCCGGATGGCAACAGGTGGAGGCCATGATGCAGTTTCCGCTTTGACCATAAAACAGGGGTTAACGGCATTGCAGTCAGCAAAGTTTGATGTTGTTTTTTTAGATGTGAATCTGCCCGATGGCAGCGGCTTGGATATGATACCCATGATAAAAAAAATGCCGTATTCACCTGAAGTCATTATCATAACAGGTCTTGGAGAACCGGATGGTGCTGAAACTGCCATCACGCTGGGGGCATGGGATTATCTTTTAAAACCCCTTTCAATTAAACCTTTAACCCTCACGCTCAAACGGGTCCTTCAATACCGCGATGCCTGTGCGAAAAATTCAATAGCTTCTTTTGACATTAAACTGGAAGGGGTTGAATCCAGCAGTCCCATTATGAGAGAGTGCCTGAAGGCCTTGTCCCATGCCGCTAAAAGCGATGCAAATGTCCTGCTTACAGGGGAGACTGGAACGGGTAAAGATTTTTTTGCAAGGGCGCTCCATAACAACAGTAACCGGGCCGATAATAATTTTGTGTTGGCCGACTGTGCTGCCCTGCCAGGGTCACTCGTGGAAAGTATGCTGTTCGGCAGTGATAAAGGTGCTTATACGGATGCAAAACAGTCTAAGATTGGCCTGGTGGAACAGGCTGACAAAGGAACGCTTTTTCTTGATGAAATTGGTGAGCTTCCCTTTGTCAACCAGAAAGCCTTTCTTAATGTGCTCGACACCCATGAATTTCGCCCCATTGGCGGCAGACATGTGATAAAAAGCGACTTTCGCCTGATTTCAGCAACCAACAGAAATCTTCCGGATCTGGTTGAAAAAGGCCTGTTCAGGAAAGATCTTTTTTACCGGCTTCATGCATTTTCCATTGTTTTGCCGCCGCTAAGACAGTGTTTGGAAGATATCGAGCCTTTGGCCTTGTATTGCATGTATAAAATGTGCAAACGAATAAAGGCGGCACCCAAAGATTTTTCTTCTGATTTCTTTGAATATTGTGCCGGCTATGGCTGGCCTGGTAATATCCGGGAATTGTTTAATACCATAGAAACGATGATTCTAAAAACACCTGATGAACAGGTCTTATTTCCAAAACATCTGCCTGAGCATATCCGGGTCAAGGTGACAAGAACTTCTGTTGATAAGGGAAATAAGCAGCAGGAAGATAAAAAGAAAGATAAAAATGGTTACACGGATACATTTTTATCTTTTAAGGATTTTAAGGCAGCCACCCTTGAAGAGGCGCAGAAAAAATATTTTTTATCATTGATGAACTTTACAGGGGGTGACATCAAAGAAGCCTGCCGGATATCTGGTATAAGCCGCTCCGGCATTTACAATTTTTTGAAAAAATATAATATCACCCGGGCCGGCTGGACCTCCCCCTGACAGGCTAATGGTTTAAACACAAGTCCAGTTTTTTAGACTCATGTCCCTATTTTATGTAAAATCCTCCCTTTAGTTGCCCTGCCTGCTATTTAAATATTTCCATAACTAACTGTAATAATAACATTATATATATTTTTTTGTTTTATGGCATGATTATGGCATTATAATTAAAACGACATGGTAAAAAAATGTCCAACCTCTTTTTAACAAACAAGCATAAGGATAAAAAATGGCAGAAGCCAAACTGTTTTTGTATGCAAGAAAAATAGATGATATTTCAAAACAACTTGAAAAAGCTATTAAACTCTTTGTCCCTGAAACGAACATTGAAATCAGACTGTCCATAGATAGCCTGTCCGACAGCCTCAGCCATTCCGCAAACCATAACACCATTGCCATCCTTTTGGCTGCCGGCAAAAAGGATCTGGATGATCTGCTGACTATTTACGATCTGCTCGTTACTATTCACTGCATTCTCATTCTTCCTGATGACGACATGGAAACGATTGCTAAAGGGCACAAGCTTTATCCACGGTTTATAAGCTATACGAACAGCGACTTTAAGGACACGGGCGCTGTTCTGGAAAAAATATTGAAGACCATTAAATGATTGCTGTTTTATTTTGTTCAAGGAGGTTGGAGCCAAGGCTTACAATAAAATTAATATAACAATTATTACATAAGCAACGGAAAGGCGGTGAAAAAATGAAACCAACTGGTAAAATTATCCTGGCTGCCGGTTTAACCCTGATCCTTCTGATCGCAACGCCTCTGTGGGCTCAACCGGGTACATTAAAGATCGGTCTATTGGCTCCCATGACAGGGTCTCCGAATCCAGACTGGGGCAAGAAACAGGTTGTCGGCCTGGAGATGGCCCTTGCCAGGGTGAACCAACGCGGGGGAATAGGGGGTAACCCTCTTGAAGCCGTGATAATGGGCACCAGCAGCGACCCGCAACAGGGTGTGGCAGCCTATCGGAAAATGGCTGATGAAGATAAGGTTCTCGTTATTATTGGTCCTTTGTTCACCAACATATTCATTGATCTCATTCCCGTCACAAACGAGAAAAAAGTGGCGATCATTGCCACTGCATCCGCGACTCCGGGTCTGAGCGATCTGGGCAAATGGCCCTATGCCTTTCGAATGACCGTAACATCGGACAAAAAAGAGGGTCCTTTGATCAAAAGCTGGGTTGAGGCAAACACGATTAAAGATGTGGTGATCCTGTACGACCGGGAATCCGTTGTAACTGCTACCATAGCAGAAAAAATCTGGCCGAAAATCATGCAGGACCTGAATGTCCGGATTTTATATGAAAATGATCCGATATCGTTTCCCGAGGGTCAGACCGATTTTGCAGCACTTGTCCAAAAAGCCCTGACCTATTCACCCTCCGGCATTGGTATTTCAGCCATGTCCCGGGAGGCCGGACGATTGATTAAAGAACTGCGCGGCCAGGGATACGGCAAATCCATTCTGGGCGCCAGCACCACGGCCAACCCCAAGGTCATTGAAATCGCAGGCGCGGCTGCCGAGGATCTGTGGTCCATGAGCCTGTTTTATCCGGAAGATCCAAATCCAAAAGTCAAACAGTATGTCGAAGACTTCAAAAGAAAATGCACAGACCGATACCCGGATATGAACTGCGATTCCGAACAATATGATGTGGTGGTTCATGACATACTGCTGTTTGTGGCAGATATCATGAAAAAAAAAGGGATCACGGGTGATTCTGAAAAACTTCAGCAGGAGCGGGATAAAATCCGGGAAGGCCTGGCTGACATGGGTGTCTGGCGGGGGACGGCCGGCATGATGGCCTTTGACCGAATGGGTGACGGCATTCGCACGGTTCACATCCTGAAAGTAAAGGATGGAAGATGGCAGCCGGTTAGATAAAATATCAAATTGCAAGACGACACAGGAGAATAGATGATGGACCCTGAACAATCAATTTCAACCCGAAACCTGGGCGGCCGGACCCCTTTTTTTCGGGGATTGCGCGGATCTTTGCTTGGATGGTTCATCCTTCTGGCCCTGATTCCCATGGCCCTGGTGAGCATCCTGTCCTATGACCGTGCCCAGACTGCCCTGACAAAAAGCGCCCAGGAAAAACTCAAGGTAACCAGGGAGATCAATAAAAATATCATTTTGACCCTGTTTAATCGATGGAACTCAGAGATCCTGTTTGTCGCCCAGATGGAATCCCTTAAGAGCGATATTGCAGACATATCAGCCGGGTTCAGTTTTATGGGGCCTGAACAGCTGAAATCGCTTTATTCTGCCAAACCCGACCTGATGGATGCCAGGGATGGAAGTGCTTACAGTGCCGTGCATCAGGAAGAACACCGCTTTTTCAAAAGCTATGTCCAAATCCAGCAGCACGAGGATGTGCTGCTCATTGATCTTGCCGGAAACGTGGTTTACACGGAAAAAAAAGGGCCGGTTTTCATGGCAGGCCTGATCGCAGGACCTTATCAGAAGAGCAGCCTGGCCCTTCTGTACCAAAGCCTCAAGTCGGCCGGGCCCGGAGAGGTCATTATTGCAGATGCAGCCCTTTTTGAAACAGATGCAGCCATGTTCATGGGCACACCTGTTTACAGGGAATCGGTCTGTCTGGGATACCTTGTCTTTCAAATCCCCTTAAAATATATTTCCCAGCGCATGGCGCTTCGCCAGGGCATGGGCAGAACAGGCGAAATCTACCTTGTAGGACCGGACATGCGCATGCGTTCCAATTCTTTTAATGATCCTGTCAACCGGACGGTAAAAGCCTCTTTGTCCGGGACCATTGCCCGGAACGGGGTGGACTCAAAAGCGGTTCGGGACGCGCTGGCTGGAGAATCAGATGTGTGCATTGTTAAGGATTACCGGGGCAAAAAAGTGCTCAGTGCCCACGCCCCCCTGGTATTTAACGAGCTTACCTGGGCCATCCTGTCTGAGATGGATATGGACGAGGCCATGGCTCCGGCCATGGCCCTTGCAAAGATCATTGCCTGGCTGGCCGTGGTCATCGTCCTTCTGGTTCTGGCCCTTTCCCTGCTGGTCTCCGGCCGTATCGCAAAACCCATCCGGCATCTTACAAACTGGGCCCGTAAAGTCACCCAGGGCGACCTGACCCTCATGGAAATCCAGGCCCCTGAAAACGAAATCGGCATATTGAATCAAAGTTTTAAAGATGCAGTCATCTCCATGCAGGCGGCGCGTGATAAAGAGGAACGACAGAATTTTCAAAAGACCGGCCTGTCCAGACTGGATGACCAGATGCGGGGGGTGCAGGACCTGGATGTTCTGTGCCGGAATATTGTCACCTTTACTGCCAAATACCTCCAGGCCCAGGTGGGGGCCTTTTACCTCAATAACGGGGACGGTGTTTTCAGTCTAAAGGCAAGTTATGCGTATAAAACCCGGAAAACCCTTTCCAATGTGTTTAAAAAAGGCGAAGGCCTCATCGGCCAGGCAGCCCTGGAAAAGCAGTCCATCCTGATCACCCATGTTCCGGATGACTACATGGCCATCACTTCAGGACTTGGGGGAAAACAGCCTGGAAACATTCTGGTGGTACCCCTTGTTTTCAATGATGCTGCCTTAGGCATTATGGAACTTGGCACCTTTGAGACCTTTTCCCAAGACCAGCGGACTTTTCTTGAAGACAGTGCTGAAAGAATAGCCATTGCCCTTGATTCAGCCACGGCACAGCAGCGATTGCAGATAACCCTTGAAAAAAGCCAGCACCAGTCAGAAGAACTGCAGACCCAGCAGGAGGAACTCAGGACGGTTAATGAAGAACTGGAAGAGCAGACAAAAGCCCTGGAAATATCAGAACAGAACCTGCGGGTGCAGCAGGAAGAACTTGAAGTGTCCAATGAAGAATTGATGGAAAAAAATGAATCTCTTGAATTTCAGAAGCGGGAAAATGAGAAAACCAGACGTGAAATTGAACTAAAAGCAGAAGAACTGGCCATTGCCGGCAAATATAAATCCGAGTTCCTGGCCAATATGTCCCATGAATTGAGAACCCCTTTGAACAGCATGATGCTGCTTTCAAACATTCTTGAGGAGAACAGGGAAAAAAATCTCACCAAGGACCAGCTGGAGTCAGTCCATATCATTTACCAGAGTGGAAATGATCTGCTTTCTCTCATTAATGAAATCCTGGATCTTGCAAAGATTGAATCCGGCAGGATGGATATTCTGCCAGAAGAATTATTAATTCAGGATGTGGCGGACAGCATCACAACTCAGTTTAAACACATGACAGATGATAAAGGGCTTTCTCTTTCCATCAGTATCCATGACACAGCACCTTCAATCATCCATACGGACAGAAAACGGCTGGAGCAGATTATTAAAAACCTGATGTCAAATGCCATCAAATTTACGGAAAAAGGCCAGGTTCAGGTTGCTTTTTGCCGGCCGGCCAAAACTGTTGACCTGTCCAGAAGCGGCCTGGACCCAGACCATGCTGTTGCCATAAGAGTGGCTGATACGGGGATTGGTATTTCAGCCACAGACCAGAAAATTGTGTTTGAGGCCTTTCAGCAGGCTCAAGGCGGAACGGCAAGACAATATAGCGGCACAGGCCTGGGACTTTCCATCTCCAGGGAACTTGCCCGCCTTTTGGGAGGGGAAATCCAGCTGACCAGCGAAAAAGGAAAAGGGTCTGTGTTCACGATTTATCTTCCCGTCAGATCCGGGACACGGGCTGTGGAATCGGTTCCAATTAAGTCTGTTTTCCGCACCCCTGACACTGAACTCATGGGCCGATCTCAAACAATGCAGACCCGTCTACAATCTTCCGGATCCATTGCTGATGACCGCGATACCATTGACCAGGATGACAAAACCATCCTGATTATTGAAGATGACCTGAAGTTTGCAGGACTGCTTTTAAAACTATGCCATGAAAAAGGATTGAAATGTCTTACCACACCTTTGGGAGAAGAGGGGCTGGAACTTGCTGAAAAACACCTGCCCAAAGCCATTATTCTGGATATCAAACTTCCCGGGATTGATGGATGGACCGTGCTTGAGACCATAAAAGAAAACCCCATAATCCGGCATATTCCTGTCCATATCATGTCTGCTGATGAACCGACCCTGGATGCATTCAAAAAAGGGGCCATTGGTTATTTGAAAAAACCGATAAACAAGATTGATCTGGATGCAGCCTTTCACAAGCTCACTGATCTGTTTTCCAAAGCCGTCAAGAATCTTCTGGTGGTGGAAGATAATGAGTCCTTGAGAAAAAGCATCATAAAGCTCATTGGAAATGGGGATGTGCGCTCAGAGGGTGTGGCAACGGGAAAACAAGCCATACAGGCCCTGAAATCAACCCCCTTTGACTGCATGATCCTGGACCTGGGACTTCCTGATATGACGGGATTTGAACTGCTGAAAAAGCTTGAAGCCCAAAAAGATCTGACCATACCCCCTGTCATTGTCTATACGGGCAGGGAACTGACCCGGGAGGAAGATCTTCAGCTTCGCAAGTATTCAGAATCCATCATTATCAAAGGTGTGAGATCGGAAGAACGGCTCCTGGATGAAGCATCCTTGTTCCTGCACCGGATGGTCAGCCAGATGTCTGAAAAAAAGAGACAGATGATCACAAGCCTGCATGATACGGAAGCCTTGTTCAAGGACAAGACCATTCTTGTGGTTGATGACGATATGAGAAACGTCTATGCCCTGTCCAAACTGCTTGAAGAGAAAGGCATGAGGGTTTTAAAAGCAGAGAACGGAAAAAAAGCCCTGACTATTTTAGCAGATATTCCAGTGGTTGATCTGGTTCTGATGGATATCATGATGCCCGTAATGGATGGGTATGAAACCATGAAACAGATCCGGGAACAGGAAAAATTCCAGAAACTGCCCATTATTGCATTAACGGCAAAAGCCATGCGGGAAGATAAAATGCACTGTATTGCCGCAGGCGCCAGTGATTACCTGACCAAACCCGTGGATGCGAACCGGTTGAGCTCGATGATGCGGGTGTGGCTTTACCGGTAGAGATAAGAAAGAAAACTATGAAAGCAATTGATATTGAAAATATAGAGATTACCCTTCTGCTGGATGCCATTTTTAATCGGTATGGCTATGATTTCAGACACTATGCAAGGGCATCCATTGAGCGCAGAATAAGGCAGCTTAAGGGAAAATCCGGCTGCACAACCATTTCTGAAATGATCCCTAAACTCCTGCATGATGAATCCTTTTTTCAAAAATTTGTCCGGGAATTTTCAATTCCCGTCACGGACATGTTCCGGGACCCGTTTGTCTATCAATGCATCCGCAAACAGGTGGTTCCCATCCTGAAAACCCATCCGTTTGTCAAAATCTGGCATGCGGGATGCGCCACGGGTGAAGAAGCCTATTCTCTGTCCATTCTATTGAAAGAAGAAAACCTGTATGACAGATCCACCCTGTTTGCCACGGATTTTAATGATACTGCCCTGGATATTGCAAAAAAGGGGATATATGCACTGACCAATGCAAAAACATTTACAGCAAACTACCAGGCTGCCGGAGGGATCTCCTCTTTTTCAGAATACTACCATGCCCGGTATGAGGCCATGGCACTGAACAATGCTTTGAAAAAAAATATTACCTTTGCCAACCACAACCTGGTTACGGACAGTGTGTTTGGTGAGATGCATTTTATCCTGTGCCGCAATGTGCTCATCTATTTTGATAAAATACTTCAGGATAGAGTTCTCAAGTTGTTCAGCGACAGCCTGGTCCACGGGGGGATACTGTGTCTTGGAACCCGTGAAAGCCTGAAATTTTCCACCATTGCCGAAAAGTTTTCCATCATTGATGAAACGGCAAGACTCTATCAGAAAAAGGCGGTATAATTGTTATGCATTCAAAACAGGGCCATGATATGAAAAAAAACGGGTATAAAGCAATTGTCATGGGGGTATCGGCAGGCGGCCTTGCCGCTCTTTCCAGACTGTTTTCCGATCTGCCGGAGGGGTTTGCCCTGCCCCTGATTGTTGTCCAGCATGTTCACCCAACAGCGGACAGACAGATATTTGACTATTTTAACAGCAACTGCCCTCTCACGGTAAAAGAGGTAGAAGATAAAGAAAAAATACTTGCCGGATATGTCTATTTTGCCCCGCCGGATTATCACCTGCTGGTGGAACGGGACAAAACCTTTTCTCTGTCCATTGATCCCCGGGTGACTTATTCCAGGCCGGCCATTGATGTGCTGTTTGAAAGTGCCGCATATGTGTGGTCATCCCGTTTAATCGGCATCCTTTTGACGGGTGCAAGCAGTGATGGTAGCCGGGGCATGCAGTTGATCAAGGCTCATGGGGGATTGACCATTGCCCAGGATCCGGCAACGGCTGAATATCCCGTCATGCCCCAGTCGGCCATTGATGCCAACGCAGCAGATAAAATCCTTTCCCTTGACGGCATTGGAAAATTTTTAAAAACTTTGTCAAAGACAGGTTATCCAGACAGGCAAACAAAGATTCAAGGACAGGCAGATTTTATTTCAGATGTGGAGACTTGATTGTGAAGAACCAGCAAAACATTTTGATTGTGGATGATAAAGAGCAAAACCTGTTTGCCCTTGAACGGATACTCCAGCGTGTTGATGCACAGATTATCCGGGCAACCTGCGGCAATGATGCCCTCACAGCGTCTCTGAACCACGAGTTTGCCCTGGCCATCCTGGATGTGCAGATGCCTGGAATGGACGGGTATGAGCTGGCCGAGCTTTTCAGATCAGATGAAAAAACAAGACATCTGCCCATTATTTTTCTCACGGCCGTGTATTCAGACGAATATCACGTGTTCAAGGGGTATGAGGCAGGCGCCGTTGATTTTTTAACCAAGCCCTTTCAATCCGAGATCCTGCTGGCCAAGGTCAGGATTTTTCTGCAGCTGGAAGATCAACACCAGCGGCTTAAAAAAATCATTGACCTGGAAAAGACCAAAAATCACCTGGAAAATATCCTGCTGTCCATGAGTGATGTAGTTTTGGTACTATCCAGGGATGGAGTCATCCAGACCATCAATGAAGCAGCTCTGTCTCTGCTGGGGTATCCGCGTGGTCAGATCATGGGACTGCCTTTTTGTGATCTGCTTGCAACGGATGAAGTCTTCCCCTGGATTATTTCTGAAAAAAAAGAGTTTGCATTAAATTATATGGAAAATCCAACATACCATAATATAGAAGCAAATATTTTGACTAAACACAAAGAGGCAATACCTGTATTGATCTCCGGGTCTGATTTTCATGACAAAGATAATCTGCTGCTGGGAACGGTCATTGTTGCAAGAGACATCCGGGAACGAAAAGCCCTGGAACAGCAGCGCATTATGACAGAAAAGATAACGGCCCTGGGAATGCTGGCAGGCGGCATGGCCCATGAACTGAACAATCCCCTGATGGGAATAAACGGGTTTATAGAATACTGTCTTAAGCACACACCAAAAGAGGACAAGCGCCATGAAATCCTGGAGGATGCCGGAAAAGAGACCAGGCGCTGCATGGATCTGGTTAAGAATCTGTTAACCTTTTCCCACACGGAACCGCTGTCTGATGAACAGTGCCAATGGGTGGACATTGAAACTCTTTTTGATCGCGTACTCAGACTTTTGGCCTACCGCATTGAAAAAGACAATGTCCTGGTGATCAAACAGATTTCTGTTGACAGCAATACCATTTACACACAGGGAAACAGCCTGCAGCAGGTATTTCTCAATTTTATGACCAATGCCCTGGATGCGGTGAGCAATAATGCTGAAAAAAAAATCTGCTTTACCGTGGATCGGATTCAGGACAATGTCAGGATAGTGATCTCAGATACGGGTACAGGTATCCTGCCCGAGCACATGGACCGGATTTTTGATCCCTTTTTTACCACCAAACCCGTGGGCAAAGGAACTGGGCTCGGGCTTTGTGTTTCAAAGAGTATTGTTGAAAGCCTTGGCGGTAAGATGTGTTGTGAGAGCATGCCCGGAAAAGGGACGAAATTTGAGGTGCTGCTTCCGGGCAGAAAAAATGAAAAATTGAAACAGGAGGGAGATAAATGATCAAACGCATTCTGGTAATTGATGATGATGAGGCAATCCGGAAGGTTTTCCTCCTTGCCCTGGAGGGGACTTCCTTCCAGGTGGATACAGTGTCATCCGGGGAAAAGGGGATAGAGATGGTGCAGGAACAATCCTATGATCTTATTTATATTGATTTAAAGATGCCCGGCATGAACGGTGTGGATACCCTGAAAAAAATCAGGAAAATAAACCCTGACATTCCAGTGTATATCATCACTGCATACTATGGTGAATTTGCAGACCAGCTGACCAAGGCACAGGCTGATGGCCTGAATTTTGAACTCATGATGAAACCGCTTACCATGGATCAGATTGTCTGCCTGACCCGGGGCATCCTTGAAGGATCAACCCTTTATTAATCAGTTGAATAGCGAGGATAAAGATATCTTATGGACGAATTCAAACTTTTTATTTCAGGAGAGACCGCCAAAACGGATAAGATTTTTTCTGCTCTTGAATTCTGCCTGACGGCTGTGTTTGGCGATGCCTACAGTCTTCAGAAAATTGACGTGATCAAAAATCCCCTCATGGCACAGGCAGACGGTGTCATGGCCACCCCCACCCTGGTCAGGATGAATCCGCCAATGAAAAGGGTTTTAGGTGATTTCAGTGATATGACCAAAATCCTTGAAAGTCTGAATATTCATATGCCCCTGAACAAAGATGCATCCGCAAAGGAGTGATGGTCACAATGAAAAATGAAAAAAAAAGGATCCTGTTGCTCATCGGAATTATGGGAATCGTTACGTTGACCATTAGCCTGCTTGTGTTCCTGATGCTCTACCAGACCGCTTTCAATGAGCAGGAAAAAAGGCTGACGGAAACGGTGCAGAGTCAGGCCCGGATGATGGAAGCCCTGATGGAGCATGAAACCCTGTCCCATAAAGGGGATACAAAAATCCGGGCTGCAGCCGTGATTGAACAGGTAATAGAGGGCCACTACCGGTATAAGGCGCTCAGTAAAACATTTGAATTCACCCTTGCCCGGCAGGAGGGCGACCAGATTGTCTTTCTGCTCAACCACGGGCCCCGGGAACAAATTGCCCAAAAACCTGTTCCATTTGATTCCAATCTGGCTGAACCCATGCGCAGGGCGTTGTCGGGGAAATCCGGCACACTGACCGGTCTGGATTATCAAGGTGCCGTGGTGCTTGCTGCGCATGAGCCCGTGGCAGGGTTAAACCTGGGTCTTGTGGCCAAGATTGATCTTTCCGAGATCCGGGCACCCTTCGTCAAAGCCGGAATGGTTGCCACCGGCATCGGGATGGTATTGATTTTCCTGGGGGCGTGGCTGTTTATCAAAGTGTCGGAACCGATCCTGGTGCAACTTCAGGAACAGCTTGTGCAGATGGAAACGCTGGTGACATCCCTTCAGGGCAGCGAAAACCAGGTCAGGCAGATCATCCAGAACAACGCAGATGCCATTGTCGTCACCGTTGACGGCATCATCCGGTTTGCCAACCCGGCCGCTGAAAGGATTTTCGGAAGGGCTGTTTCAGATCTTGTGGGAAAGGATTTTGGATTTCCCGTTCTTGAAAAACAGAGTGTGGACATCCATATCCTTCACCCTGCGGGACAACAGGTTACGGTCACCATGCGCGCCGCATCCACAGAGTGGGAAAAAAACCCGGCCCACCTGATCTCCCTTCACGATATTACCCAAAGGCTTAAGATGGCAGAAAAACAAAAAAAACTGGAACAGCAACTTGTCCAGGCCCAGAAAATGGAGTCCGTGGGGCGCCTGGCCGGCGGCGTGGCCCATGATTACAACAATGCGCTCACCGCAATCATGGGGTTCACTGAACTGGCCATGATGGATGCAGAGCCCAAAGGGCCTTTGCATGACGATCTTAATCAGGTTCTCAAGGCCGGCAGACGCGCACAGGACATTACCCGGCAACTTCTGGCCTTTGCCCGCAAACAGACCATTGCCCCTGTTACGCTTAACCTGAACCCCACCGTGGAAACCATGATCAAAATGCTCCGGCGCCTCATCGGGGAGGACATTGATCTTGTCTGGCTACCGGGGGAAAACCTGTGGAATGTTAAGATAGACCCTTCCCAGATCGACCAGATTCTGGCCAATCTGTGCGTTAATGCACGGGATGCCATCAAAGGTGTTGGCAAAATCACCATTGAGACTCATACAGTGGTCTTTGATGAAGCCTATTGTGACGATCATGCCGGGTTTATTCCGGGTGAGTTTGTTCTGCTGGCCGTAAGCGACAATGGCTGCGGCATGGACAAAAAGATACTGAACCAAATTTTTGAACCCTTTTTCACCACAAAAGCCGTTGACAGGGGAACGGGCCTGGGGCTTTCCACTGTCTATGGCATTGTCAAACAGAACAACGGATTCATCAACGTTTACAGTGAACCAGGCAAAGGCACGACCATCAAGATCTACCTGTCCCGGCATACGGGCAAAGCAGTTGAGAGACCGGCTGAAAGCATGGAAGAGATCCCCCGGGGCCATGAAGAGACCATCCTGGTGGTGGAAGATGATCACTCCATCCTGAAACTCACGGAAAAAATCCTCAGCAGCCTGGGCTATACCGTGTTAACGGCAGACACGCCTGAAAAGGCCGTAACACTGACCCGGGAAAATACAGACCCAATTCACCTGATCTTAACGGATGTGATCATGCCTGAAATGAACGGGCTTGAACTGTCAAAACAGATAAAATTACAGTTTCCGGATCTAAAATGCCTGTTCATGTCCGGATATACGGCCAATGCCATTGCCCATCACGGGGTACTTGACGAAGGGGTACATTTTATCCAGAAACCATTCTCAAAAAAAGATCTGGCAGTGATGATCAGGCAGGTGCTGGATGAATCCTGAAAAAGGAAGACGCTTGTGAAGAACACCCCAAAAATTCTCATTGTGGATGACAAACCGGCTAACCTGTTCAGTCTTGGACAGATTCTAAAGGAAACAGGCGCGCAGATCATACAGGCCTCAAATGGTAATGAGGCCCTGGCCGCTTCCCTGAACCATGATTTTGCCCTGGCTCTTCTGGATGTTCAGATGCCGGAGATGGACGGTTATGAACTGGCTGAGTGGCTGCGCAGTGAACAAAAAACAAAAGAACTGCCCATTATTTTTGTGTCGGCCGTCTATTCCAGTGATTACCATGTGTTCAAGGGGTATGATGCAGGAGCAGTGGATTTTATGGTCAAACCCTTTAATCCTAAAATTTTATTGAGCAAGATAAACGTTTTTCTTCAACTGGATCTGCAGAAGACCCTGTTAAAACAATATAGTGAAGCCCGGTTTCAACGACTGATCGAAAGCATGACTGATGCAGTCATCATAGTGGACAAAGAGGGAATTGTCCAATTTATCAACCCGGCCGGGGAAACTCTTTTTAGAACCACCTCCTCGAATTTTCTGGGAAATCCCTTCGGCTTTCCTATGGCTGAAGATGAAGGGATGGAGATCTCACTTTTTTCACGGGATGAAAATCCTGTGACGGCTGAAATGCGCGTAGTGGAAACGGATTGGAAAGGAAGTCCTGCATGGCTTGCCTCCATCCGGGATATTACAGACAGAAAAAAGATGGAGAACAAACTTGTAAACGCGTTTGATGAATTGAAAAATGCCAATCAAAAAATTCTTGAACAGCAGGCATCCGTCATTGAAGAAGAGCGGTTAAATGTGCTTCTGCAATTGTCCGGTGCAACTGCCCATGAGCTGAATCAGCCTCTGACAGTCATTCTTGGCAATATTGAAATTCTGGAAACGTTTTATGACCTGCAGAAAAACGAACAAAAAACCCTTTCAGACATCAAGACCGCTGCAAAAAATATAGCTGATATTGTTAAAAAAATTCGAAATATTCGTTATGATCAGATCAAACCAAATGCTGCTGATTCATACATTATTGATTTTAATCAGAAAATTCGTATTCTCTTCATCGAGGATGAAAAGGAAGAATACCTTCTGTTAAAAGAGATGTTAAGTGCCAACCAGTTCGTTGAATTATTCCATGCCAAAAATATTGAAACTGCATTTTTAAGGCTTGAGACAGAGTCTTTTGATATTATTCTTCTTGATTATCTCCTGCCGGATGGAACGGGTTTTGATTTTATGAAAAAATTTAAGGCCGCGGGATATGATACGCCCATTGCCGTTGTGACGGGACAGACAGATGAAGTTATTGCCTCGGAAATCATCCGGGCAGGAGCCCTTGATTATCTTCCCAAAAGCCTGCTCACTGCTTCTTCTGCTATCCGCATGATTGAAGGAATCCTCCAGAAATCAAGCCTTCGGTCTGAATTAAAACTTGCCAACACCAAACTGATTGAAATGGCAACCATTGATGCATTGACACATCTGTATAACCGCAGATTTTTTAATGATGCCATAGAAGCAGAATTCGAGCGGTCCCGGCGGTATAAGCAGGAGATGCTGCTGCTGTTTGCTGATCCTGATCATTTTAAGAAAATAGCAGATACCCATGGTCCCATTGCCAGCGACATGGTACTTAAAACCCTGAGCCGGTTTTTGCTGGAACAAAAGAGAAAAAATGATATTGCCTGCAGGTTTGAAAATAAAAGGTTCAGTATTATCTTTCCCCATACCAGCAAACAAAATGGGTTTCATGCAGCAGAAAAATACAGAAAGAAAATTGAAAAAAACCTCTTTTCACATAATGAGGTCCGATTTTCCCTTACGCTCAGTATGGGAGTTGCTTCCACCCAGGATGCATCTTCATGTGAAGCGCTCCTGAAAAATGCGGATAAGGCGCTTTATCAGGCAAAACAGGAAGGCGGGAACAGAACCATATTGTTTTAAAATCACGTTGACCAGAGGATTAAAAGAGATAGAGAGGGTTTAAAAGCAAAATTCATCAGTACAAGGAGGAAACCATGATCAAGAAAAAGATTAATAAAAAAAGCGTTCTGCTTGTTTTTTTCTGTGTGATATCTGCATTCTGCGTATTATTCATGCCTGCAGCGGCTGCATTTGGAAAAAACATACATATCAGCATCCTCATGGCCAGTGATGTCCGTGTGACAACGGTGGATGGCTTTAAAAACGGCCTGGTCGAACATGCAAAAGAAGAGGGGCACACCTTTACCTATACGGATAAAAATGCTGCTGGTGACCGCAAGGCGCTGCCGGGCCTGGCAGAAGAAATCATTGCCGCTAAACCCGATATCGCCGTTGCTGCCGGGGGAATAGAAGCCGATGCCCTGAAAGATGCCTCATCCGGAACGGGTATTCCCGTGATTTTTCTGTCTGTCTCATCTTCGGTTAATCGGGGAATTATTGCCAGCATGGTCAGTTCCGGTAATAATCTGACCGGCATTGAGACCAACGATACCCAGCTGACGGCAAAGCGCCTCTGGTATATCAGCAAAATGCTCCCCAGAGCCAGACAGGTTTTCTGCTTTCATGTTCCCTCCATTGCACCATCGGTTGAATCCATTGCCATTGCCAGACAGACGGCTGCCGAGCTCGGGTTTGAGCTGCAGGTGGCAGAGGTGGAATCTGAGGCAGATATTAAGAAAGCGGTTGACTCTTTGTCCCGGGCAACCGTTGATGTGATCCTCCAGGTTCCCGCAGCACCCGTTGACAAAGCCCTGGGTTCCATTATCTTCCCCAGGGCAATGGCTGAAAAGATCCCGATATTCGGTTATGGGTCAAACAGTCTGGACAATGGTGCCTTTGCCTCCTATGCCGGCTCAAGATATGCCAATGGCCAGCAGGCTGCCCGCCTTGTCCATAAAATCGTCAATGGAATTCTGCCCAGTGACATTCCCGTGGAAACCCCGGAAAAATTAGAACTGATTATCAATAGATCCCTGGTTGAAAAACTGGGCTTAAAACTGCCCGGCCGGGTATGGAGCATGGCAGATCAGATTGTTGATATAAATTTCTAATAACAGGAGAAAAATTCATGAAATGGTGGAATAAAATAAGCTATAGACTAACAGCGTTCATTCTCCTTTTGGCAGTCGTTCCCCTTGCCGGATTTGGTATTTCCACCATCAGGGACATTCAGCAGACAAGACTGCTGTCCGTTGAGCAGATTCATGACAATATCGCCAGACATTCCGTTGACCTGATAGAATCTTCTCTTCTGGATACCCAGAAAAAGATTCAACTGGTTATTGACAGCAATGAACTTCAAAGCGCTGACAGTGAAGACCAGGAATGGATACTGCAGATCCTGATAAAGTCACTTCCCCATCTGTATTCCCTGACCATTGCCAGTACCGATGGACAAGAGCGGGTTAAGGTGGGCCGTGACACGGTGTATAATCCAAAAGATCTGGAACTTCACACGGATCACCCGGATTTTCTGAAAATGGAAAATCCAAAAACCATCATCGGATCTATCCATGAGAGCAGCAGCACACGTTTGATCCTTGATATGTATATTCCCTTGCTGAGTCCCATGGACAGGCAGGTTACAGCCGTGCTTGCAGCTGAGATCGACATTGAAAAACTATTGAATTTTACGGCTGATCTGCGGGTTGGAACGACAGGATATGTTTATATTGTCAATGAGAAGGGCAAGATTCTGGTCCATCCGGATAACAGTGTGGTGCTGGCAGGGGAATACGCATTGTATAACCCCCTGGTGCAGGATTTTGTATCAGGCCATACAGAATTTGCCGCAAACAAGACCTATGTCAATCGAAAACAGACAGCCGTGTTAACCAATGTTCGTGCCGCGACGGAGCCAAAACTGATGGTGGTGGTGATACAATCCAAACAAGAGGCCCTGGCCGCGGTGACACGGATCAGCAAGCGGCAGACCTCGATCCTGGTGTCTGTTCTGGTACTTGCAATCCTTTTGTCACTGTATTTTACCCTTAAAATCACCAGATCCCTGGGCAGGCTTTCATCCGGGGTTCAGCAGATCGGCGCAGGCAATCTTAACCACCGGATAAAGGTCTCCTCTTCAGACGAACTGGGAATTGTCACAAGATCGTTTAATCGCATGGCTGATGATCTGAAATCAGTAAAGCGCATGGCTGATGAGCAGGGCTGGATGAAACAGGGGTCAGCAGAACTGGACAATCTGTTACGGGGGGATCTGCCCCTGGATAAAATCTGTACCACTATACTGACCTTTATGGCCCGGTTTCTGAAAGAACAGGTGGGTCTTATCTACGTTCATGACGGCCAGGGGTTATACACCTATATTGCAGGTTACGCGTTTCAGCCCGGAAAAAAATTTCAAAAATCCTTTAAACGGGGTGAGGGCCTGATCGGCCAGGCCGTACAGGAAAAGAAAATGTTGACCATTACGGACATTCCCAATGATTATATATCTGTTACCTCGGGTCTGGGTGCCCTGGTTCCTGCAAATCTGAGCATTGTCCCGTTTGTGTTTAACGATCAGGTTGAAGCCGTGATGGAACTGGGCTCACTTGCAGCACTCACACAACTGCAGAACCGGTTTCTTTCTGAAACTGCCGACAGTATTGCCATCATCATTGCCGGTGCAAGGTCACGGCAGGAACTCAGCACGGCCCTGGTTCAAACCAGGCAGCAGGCTGATGTGCTGCAGAAACAGCAGGAGGAGCTGCAATCAGCCAATGAAGAACTGGAAGAACAGACCCAGCTGTTGATGTCATCGGAAAGCAGATTAAAGGAACAGCAGGAAGAACTTCAGGCAGCCAATGAAGAACTGGAGGAAAAGACCGAATATCTGGAGCGTAATAAAAAAAATAATGTGCCCAGCGGCCTTAAAAAAATGGACACTGCTGCCAGGAAACCTGAACCCCCAAAAGAGCGCCGGGCGTTATTGAAAAACACCCTTGCCGATGATCGGGATAAAACAGGTCCTGGCGACAAGGTTATTTTGATTATTGAAGATGATGTTGACTTTGCCATGACCCTGCTCAAATTCTGTCGGGAAAAGGGATTCAAGGGACTGGTTGCACTAACGGGGGAGGAGGGTCTGGAGCTTGCCCAAAAATACCCCTCAAAAGCCATTATTCTGGATATTCATCTGCCGGGAATTGATGGCTGGACAGTTCTTGATTCGTTAAAGGAAAATTCCGCCACCCGACATATACCGGTCCACTTCATGTCTTCTGACGACCCTGTTCCAGAAGCATTTACCAAAGGTGCCATGGGCTATATCACCAAACCGGTCAGCCTGGAAGCGCTTGAAGGGGTCATCACACATCTTGAGTCCATAATCAATAAAGAGATGAAGGATCTGCTGCTGGTAGAGGACAACCTTAATCAGCGGCACGCAATTAGCAAGCTTATCAGCGGCAATGATGTGGCCATTCATGAAGTTTCCAATGGAAAGGATGCCATTTTGGCGCTTGAAAAAAAACCATACGACTGCATGATTCTGGATCTTGGACTGCCGGATATGTCCGGCTTTGACCTGCTGAAAAAAATGGAAAAGAACGACCTGATCGCAGCACCCCCAGTTATTGTCTATACGGGCAGGGAACTGACACAGGATGAGGAGCAGGAACTTAGAAAATATTCAGAAACAATCATTATCAAGGGGGTCCGCTCAGAAGAGAGACTGCTTGATGAAACATCCCTGTTCCTCCACCGGGTTGTTGAACGGATGCCCGAAGAAAAAAGAAAAATGATATCTGATCTGCATGATCTGGACAGGGTGTTTCAAGACCGAACCATTTTGATTGTTGATGATGACATGCGCAATGTGTTTGCCCTGTCAAAGGTTCTGCATGCAAAGGGCATCAACACCATTAAGGCAGAGAACGGCCTGAAGGCCCTGGAAATACTGGAGATTCGAAATGATGTTGATCTGGTGCTCATGGATATCATGATGCCCGTAATGGATGGTTATGAAACCATGAAAAAAATCCGGGCCAAGAGCCGGTTTGATAAATTGCCCATTATTGCACTCACGGCCAAAGCCATGCAGCGGGACAAGGAAGACTGCATCGCTGCCGGGGCCAATGATTATCTTGTAAAACCGTTGGAAATAGACCGTCTTTTATCCATGATGCGGGTCTGGCTCTACAGGTAATTTTAAGCCCTGGGACACTTGATGAACCCAATCGATATTGAAACCATAGAAATCAAACTGCTGCTGGATGCCATACGTCTGCGCTATGGCTACGACTTTCGAGCATATGCCAGAGCATCCATCCGCAGACGGATCATTCAGTTCATGAAATTGACCCGGGCCGCTTGTGTTTCCGATATGATCCCTATGCTGATTCATGATGAATCATATTTTGAAAAAATGGTAAGAGAATTTTCCATCACCGTGACGGAAATATTCCGTGATCCATCCATGTTTCTGTCTCTCAGGCAAAACATCCTGCCCCTGTTGAAAAGCTATCCATACATCAAGGTATGGCATGCCGGGTGTGCAACAGGAGAGGAAGCCTATTCATTAGCAATCCTGATGCAGGAGGAGGCTTTGGGACAAAGAACCTCTTTTTTTGCAACGGATTTTAACGACCAGGCTCTGGAAAAGGCAAAACAAGGCATATTTGACCTGGACAACGCCCGGGTATATACCCGGAATTACCAGCAGGCCGGTGGAAAGCGTTCCTTTTCCGACTATTACCATGCCCGGTATAATTGCCTGGCAATCAAGAGTACAATGAAAGAAAAAATAACCTTTACCAATCATAATCTGGTGACAGATCAGGTGTTCAGTGAGACTCATCTTATCTTATGCCGAAATGTGCTGATCTATTTTAATAAAGAATTGCAGGAGAGGGTGATCCGGATTTTTTATGACAGTCTGGTTCACGGCGGTTTTTTATGTCTGGGAATGAAAGAAAGCCTTTTGTTCTCCAAATATCAGGACCACTTCAAGGTGATTGACCCTAAACATAAAATTTTTCAGAAAAAAGCCTGATGAAGAAGGAAACCAATCAATCTATCAGAAACTGCCCGGATCATTCGAAAGATACTGGATAGAAATTAAAATTGAAGTAGAAAAAGTTGATTTTTTAATTAAACCCCCGGTCCCGGCAAAACCGCAGCAATAGATCTCTTCAGGGTAACGAAATATTTAAAATCCATAAAGATCATTGAAAATATCAATCAAAGTGGTAAAATATCAATGCTTGAGCAAATAAATTAACCTGATTGCAAATAAAAAAGGATGCTTTGTGAAATCTACAGCCCTTGAGGTGAATTTATCCGATACAAAAATCGATGTTATCATTGACCCAAAATATCAGGTTTTTCTGGATATTTTTTCATCCTATGTCGGGATTTTAAACAGGATGAACATTTTTCTAAAAGAGTTGTCCCATCCCTACAAAAACTGGGAATTTATCGTCTCAGAAGCCAGGCATTTCACCCTTCAATATTATTATTTGTACAAGGTTCATCCAAAAGGCGATAAAGCACTGGATCTTTTTGTTGATATTTTTCTGGAATCTTTTGAGTCAGATTCAAGCTTAAAAATAAAAACAGGTGCAGCTGATAATTTAATGCTGTTTTTGCAGGTAATTGTCAAAGAATCTGAGGGGGCGCTTTATGGATTTTTGCCTGTTATTGAAAAAGCGCTGCAAAAAATTGAATCCTATGAAGACAAAGACTTTTATTGTTTTGTCAGATCCTATTACCAGCCGGATAAAATTGCAAAAACCCTGTTAATCTGTATTAAGGATGATGAAGCGATTTTCAAGCCATTAAACCAATTTCTGGTGAAATTTTATGATTCTTCATTTGATTACTGGTTGAAACAAGAGGACCCGATGTCCTGGATTGGTGAGAGTATTGATGTAAATCAACTTGATGACAGGGTACAGAATATATTAAAAGATGTATCCCATAAAAATATTTTGAAGTGGCGAAAAAACCTTGAAACTATTATTCAAACCCTGGATCAAGACCCGCGCCATGCAACACAGCAATTAACAGATCTGGTAAGCTATCAGGATTTTGTCAGCCGGATCTGGGAAGTGCCTCAAAAAATAATGATGGAAAATGGTGATGATATAGCAGGTTTCCATTTGAAACTGACTTTTCTTTTTTATATTATTCATATTCCCGGACTTTCTACTATCCA
>JACKQG010002832.1_pt1 | contig 22010 bp, 22 predicted proteins | sample 8237621 | NCBI WGS metagenome assembly JACKQG01 (sample SAMN15677084, study PRJNA649215) | marine metagenome | biome: marine; feature: Black Sea; material: saline water; isolation source: suspended particulate matter (SPM) from the Black Sea western gyre | collected 2013-06-09/2013-06-10 | depth... | reverse complement strand
GACATCGTTGTTCAGGCGCGACATCAATTCACCGGTGCGGGTCTGGGTAAAGAAGCGCAGGGACATGCGCTGCAAATGTCCATAGAGCGCGCGGCGGAGATCGTAGATGACACCCTCGCCGATCTGGGAATTCAAACGGCGTTGAAAAATACCGATTGCGCCGTTGATCAGTGGCACGCCGATCATCCCAACTGCGAGCCAGTTCAGGCGAGTAAAATCCCCATTCGGGATGGCGTTGTCGATCAGGTCTCTGTAGAGCAAGGGGGAGATCAGGGTGATCCCCGAGATCAATAAAATAGTGAGGAGCAATCCCAAAGATTGCAGCCGATAAGGTTTTGCGATCCCCCAGGCGCGCAAAAGCAATTCGCGTGTGATCGTTGGTTGGTCCTGCTCTTCGTTATAGCGTAAATAGGCATACCAGCCAGCGCTGTGAAAACCCATAAGATTTACCTCCGTGAATAGAAATCTATTATAGCTGGAGAGTATAAATTTCTTATTAGATAGAAATCGGGTCTGTATCAACGCCAAAAAAAGAACATAAATTCTGTTATACTGTTGGGCAACTGGCCCCCACCTAACCTCCCCCGCTCGCGGGGGAGGGACTTTTTGTCCCCCTGTGAAACGGGGGGATGCCCGTAAGGGCAGGGGGGCGCACGAGAGAAACTATGACAAATTCCAAAAGATGGCGCGCGTCAAAAGAAATTCAAAATCGGGCACGCGAGCTGCGTAAGAATATGACTTCCGCTGAAAAGAAACTCTGGAATATCTTGCGTGCAAAGCAACTTGACGGCTTATATTTTCGTCGGCAACATGCCATTGGCACCTACATTGTCGATTTCTTTTGCGCCAAAGAAAAATTGATCGTTGAAGTGGATGGTGGCTCTCATTTGGAACAAGTAGAATATGATCAAGAACGGACACGCTGGCTTGAAGATGAAAAAGGCTATCGTCTCATCCGATTTACGAATGATGATATTTATAAAAATATCAATGAAATTGCTGAAAGAATAAGAGAAGCTGTGAAAAAATAGTCTCGTTACGTACCCCCACCTAGCCTCCCCCGTGAAACGGGGGAGGAACAAGTTCTCCCCCCGCTCGCGGGGGGAGTTAGAGGGGGGCTTTTAGAGGAACCCTATGGCAAAAACTCAAACCCGTTTCGTCTGTCAGGAATGCGGCGGTACATCGCCAAAATATATGGGCAAATGCCCCAAATGCGAAGCCTTCAACAGTATGATCGAAGAAATTGTGCATGAGGAGGCAGCTGCCAAAACACGTGGACCTGTCCGCGGATTAACCGGACGCTCGACACCGCAGCGTTTGCCGGATATCAGCGTGAAGGGCGAAGACCGCATCCACGTGCCGATCGGCGAATTTGCACGCGTGCTCGGCGGCGGGATCGTCCCGGGCTCGATCGTGCTGATCGGCGGTGATCCGGGGATCGGGAAATCGACCTTGTTGCTCCAAATGACGATGGGGATGGCTGGCTCGCAACGGGTGCTCTATGTTTCCGGCGAAGAATCGGAACGCCAGATCAAAATGCGTGCCACACGTTTACAGTCCAACGAAGGGAAAGATGCAAAATTACCGGAAGAACTCTTCCTCGTGACAGAGACAAATCTGGGTGTGATCCTTGAGCATGTTCGTGAAGTAAAACCCACACTATTAATTGTTGATTCCATCCAGACAACTTACATCCCCGAATTGACCTCCTCCGCTGGCTCGGTGACCCAGGTCCGCGAATGCGCATCGCAATTGCGCGAATTGGCAAAAACGAGCGGGATTTCGGTCTTTCTCATCGGCCATGTCACCAAAGAGGGGATCATCGCCGGGCCGCGTGTGCTGGAGCATATCGTAGATACAGTCCTGCATCTCGAGGGGGATCGCTATCAGGCCTATCGACTTTTGCGCTCGATCAAAAACCGTTTTGGCGCGACTGCCGAGGTTGGCGTTTTTGAGATGCACGAGCGCGGGTTGGTAGAAGTCAGCAACCCTTCAGAAGCATTCCTCGCTGAAAGAATGGTGAACGCCCCCGGATCATCCGTCGCGGTGACGATGGAAGGGACCCGTCCGCTCCTCGTTGAAATCCAGGGGCTGACCAGCCCGACCAATTTCGGGAATGCCCGCCGCACCCCAAATGGGGTCAGCTTTAATCGTTTATTGTTGATCGCGGCTGTGCTGACCCGCCGGGCTGGTGTCAAACTCACCGAGCAGGATATTTTCGTCAACGTGGTCAGTGGTTTAAAAATTGATGAACCCGCTGCAGATCTGGCGATTGCCGCGGCGATTGCCTCCTCGATGCGTGATACACCCGTCCGCGCGGATGTGGTACTGATCGGCGAATTGGGGCTGGCAGGAGAACTCCGAATGCCCTCGCAGATGCCGCTTCGCCTGCGTGAGGCTGCCAAACTCGGTTTCAAGGTTGCGATTGTCCCAACACGTATTCGTAAGAGCGAACCCTGGCCAAAAGATATTCAGATTGTCGAAGTGCGCTCCATCCATCAAGCCCTGGATGCGGCCATGGGAAACCCGGAAAGACAAAAAGGGAAGAAGGTCGCCTGATTGGTCGGGTGGTCTAGGTTGTCTACGAGGCCTAAGTGGTCTGACCGATTACTGATTTCTGACAACTGATCACTGATTACTGTGCTACTGAATACTGATTTCCCGTTATAATAGGAAGACCACAAATAAAAAACTCCCATCCTGTTGGATGAAGTTCTAAAGAAGGAGAATTCCCATGTCTGGACATTCAAAATGGTCGACCATTAAACGTAAAAAAGGGTTGGCCGATGCAAAACGAGGGGCGGCATTTACCCGCTTAAGTCGTGAGATCGTCATGGCTGCCCGCGAAGGTGGCGGCGATTCTGATACCAATTTCCGCTTGCGCCTGGCGATAGAAAAAGCCCGCGCGGGGAATATGCCCAAAGATAATATTGATCGCTCGATCAAACGTGGTACTGGCGAAGATAAAAATGGTGTCGTTTACGAAGAAGTAACCTATGAAGGCTACGCTCCCAAGGGCGTGGCTGTGCTCATGGAATGTATGACCGAGAATAAAAATCGCACAGTGGCTGAAATTCGTCATGGCCTGGATAAATATGGCGGAAGCCTCGGCGCGAACGGCTCAGTCGCCTGGCAATTTGAGCGGATCGCTTTTTTCGCTTTTGATGAAAGTAAAATGGATTTTGACTCAGCCTTTGAGCTGGCTATTGAAGCAGGCGCGGATGATGTCACCCAGGATAATGGCATGATTGAGATCGTTGGCCCGGTCACTAGTTTCAAAAATATTGGTGATGCCTTGCGTGCTGCTAATGTAGACCCTGAAGATGCCGGCCTGCGCATGGAACCCAAGCAGGAAATGGATCTGAGCGTTGATGATACACTCCAAGTGCTCAGGGTTGTGGAAAATCTGGAAGAATTGGATGATGTTCAGAATATCTACCATAATATGGGCATATCCGATGAGGCAATGGCTGCCCTCGAGGCTGAATAAAACAGCCATATGCATATAAATCGCCAGGAAGCAAAGAACGCCAAGCCTTTTTTAAATTCGCCAAAACTTAAGCGCACCCTCGGCGACTTGGCGGTTCAAACATGACTTTGGTGCTGGGAATTGACCCTGGCACAGCTACGACCGGATACGGACTTGTCCGTCAGAATCGCGATGACAGTCTTGAAGCGCTTGCCTTTGGTGTCATTACCACACCGGCAAAGATGGCCGCCCACAAACGCCTGATCCTGATCTACGATCAATTGAATGAAATCCTGCTTCTCCACCGTCCGGAACGTTGTGCGGTGGAGAAGTTGTTTTTTCAGCGTAATGTGACCAACGCCATCGCAGTCGGACAGGCCCGTGGTGTGGTGATGCTTGCCCTCGCTCAAGCCGGGCTGGACCCCGCCGAATACACGCCTAATGAGATCAAATTGGCGGTAGCAGGGTATGGGTCTGCGGAGAAGAAACAGGTCCAGGAGATGGTGCGGATGTTACTCGAGCTGGAGAGCGTCCCCCGTCCCGACGATGCGGCAGATGCACTGGCTGTCGCCATCACCCATATTCATAGTGCCCGGATGCAATCTCTGTCTAATTACCCAGGATAAATAGTATGGTGGAAAATGCAGATCTCTTCCTGCGACTTGGTGTCGCTCTGGCAATCGGCTTTTTGATCGGTTTGCAACGTGAATATGCACATGGTGGCCCTGGCAGGGAAATCATTGCAGGCGAACGGACCTTTGCATTATTCGGTCTCGCCGGAGGGTTGGCGGCCATGATCGCCGATCAACTGGATTCGCCAATTGCCTTTGTCGGGATGATCTTCCTGCTGGGGGCCTATTCAACTGTTGCTTATTTTATTGATGCTCGTAAGGGACAGGTTGGGCTGACAACCGAAGTTGCGATCGTGGTTACGATCAGCGCAGGTGCAATGGCCTATTGGGGATATCTCACTTTGGCAATCGCAATTGGTATCGTAACCACTGTATTGCTTTCGATCAAACTTGAAACTGATCGTTTTGCACGTAATCTAACCAAAGAAGATATTTTTGCTGCCTTGCAACTGGCTGTGATCAGTGCCATCATTTTGCCCGTTCTCCCCAACCAGAGTTTTCTGCCGCCTCCATTTGACGTCCTGAACCCCTTCAAGATTTGGCTGATGGTGGTCTTCATCTCAGGGATTAGTTTTCTGGGCTATGTTGCGATCAAAGTTGTTGGCCCTGAACAAGGGATCGGAATCACCGGTTTTCTGGGCGGCCTGGTTTCCAGCACCGCGGTCACCTTGAGTTTTTCTGAGCGGAGCAACCGGGAGCCTGATCTTTCGAGACCTTTTGCGCTGGCGATCACTGTCGCGTGGACTGTCATGTTTGCGCGTGTCCTGATCGAAGTTGGAGTTATCTATCAACCCCTGTTAAAACTGGTCTGGATACCGATCGCTGCATCCGGGCTAATTGGTTTAATTTATTGCCTATATTTGTTTTTCTCCCAACGTACAGCTGAAAAAGGGGATATTGAATTTTCAAACCCCTTTGATCTGGGAACGGCGATAAAATTTGGTTTACTTTATGCCCTTGTCCTGCTCGTTTCAAGGGCTGCGCAAATGTATCTCGGAGATACCGGTCTTTACCTTTCAAGCGTTATTTCCGGGATTGCCGACGTTGATGCAATTACGCTTTCAATGGCCGAGTTGAGCAAGACGGGCGTTGTGGCCCTGCCAAAAGCAGCGCTGGCGATCGTCCTTGCCACCATGTCAAATACTGCCGTCAAAGGCGGGATCGCCCTGGCAATGGGCTCGGTTGCCCTGCGTAAACCCATATTATTCGCCATCCTGATGATGCTGGTTGTAGGGATTGGCACGGCCCTCTTATTCCAGGTATATATCTGACAAATAGGCTCTTGGTGGCGTCGAGAGCATATTTTAAATAGTGGAGCAAAATCATGATCGCAACCCTGCGTGGTGAAATCACCCAAATTGAAGATACATCTCTCGTCGTTGAAGTTGGTGGAATCGGGATGCGGGTTCACGTCCCGGCCACATTGCGCGAGCGGATGAAGGTCGGCGAGAGCATCCTTCTTTACACCCACTTTGTCGTTCGTCAGGATGCGATGTCTCTGTATGGATTTGAATCTCAGGGCGAGCGCGATCTCTATAATATGCTTCTCAGTGTGAATGGTGTTGGCCCCAAATTGGCTCTGGCGGTTCTCTCCTCCCTTTCACTTGATACCGTCCAAAGAGCGGTTTTTAACGAGGAATACGATATCCTGAACCGTGTCCCCGGCGTGGGAAAAAAGACTGCCCAGCGCATCGTTCTTTCACTCCAGGATAAACTCAAACCGCTGGATGCCCTCGAGCAGGTCGCTGCCATGTCTGATACAGATGGCGAAGTGCTTGCCGCGCTTACAGCGCTGGGTTACAGCGTTGTTGAAGCACAGACCGCGATCCAGGCCATTCCCAAAGATGCACCCAAGGATGTCGAAGAACGTCTACGCCTTGCCCTGGGATATTTCCAGTAAATCGCTTTATATAGCCGCTTTGATTGAAGACTGAAGAGTAAAGCCCAGTCATGATTAATTAAGCTTATTTGTTTAAATTAGGAGACAATATGACACGCGTAGTGGTTACAGGAGCCAACCGTGGCTTGGGGTTGGAACTCGTCCTTCAATGTGTGCAGCGTGGAGATCAGGTTTTTGCAGGCTGCCGCTCCCCGGAGAAAGCTTCCTCCCTGGAAGAAATTTCTACCAAATACCCCGGGCAAGTGACCATGCTTCCCTTGGAGGTTTCCGACAATGAGAGTATTGCCCAATGCGCAGTCAAAGTTGCCGCTAAAATTGACGGACTTGATCTTCTTTTCAACAACGCTGCAATCCACATGGGTGACGAGCATTTGTCAGAAGTAAAGGCCGAAACATTGCTAAAAACCACCCATGTCAACGCTGTGGGCGCTGTGCTGGTGGCACAGGCTTTCATCAATTTGTTGAAAAAGGGAACCGATCCAAAACTTATTAATGTCTCATCGGAAGCCGGGTCGATTGGAGGGATGGGAGATTTTCGCGGCTACAACTATTATGGCAGCAAAGCCGCCATGAATATGTACACGCGCTCTCTGGCCTGGGATCCGGAAACTGAAGGGGTGACTGTTATCGCAATCCATCCCGGCTGGGTGCGTACCGACATGGGCGGATCTGAAGCCCACCTCTCCACCGCAGAATCTGCCGAGGGACTGCTTCAGGTAGCGGATGGATTAGCCCCCGAAGATAACGGCAAATTCTACACCTGGGAAGGCCATGAATATCCCTGGTAGAAGGCAAAAGAACCGCAAAACCATTCCTTCCTTAACCTAAAACATGAAACTTACCCTTGAAGAAGCCCGTACCTGGTATCAATCTACTGATGCCGTCCACAATTTTGAGCATATCCTGCGTGTCTATAATATGGCTGTTCGTCTCGCCAAAGCCGAAGGTGCAGACTTGGACATAGTCCGTGCTGCGGCTCTATTGCACGATGCGCAGGGCAGTGATCCGGGCTCCGCATCCGGCCGATTGGAGCATCACCAGGCCTCGGCCAGGTTCGCTGCGGCGGTTCTAGCCGAAAAAGGTTGGGAGCAGGAAAAAATCGAAGCTGTCCAGCATTGCATTTTGGCGCATAGATTCCGCAATCCTGCTGAAAAACCTGAAACACTCGAGGCAAAAATCATCTTCGATGCAGACAAATTGGATGCCCTTGGCGCAATTGGCGTAGCGCGCGTTGTTGCTTTTGCAGCATTGGTTGGAACGCCATTTTATGAAAAGCCCTCAGATCATTTTCTGAAAACGGGAAAAGAGATTGAGGGGGAGGCTCATAGCGCATATCATGAACATCTCTTCAAATTACGCAAACTCCGTGACAGGATGCACACCCCCTCGGCCCAGGCCATTGCAGATGAACGCCTGCGTTATCTCGATGAATTTTTTGAGCGGCTGATCTCTGAGTGGCAGGGTGAGAAATAAGGTATTTCACCACAGAGAACACTGAGCACGCGGAGTTTAATAAAAGATTTTCTCTGTGTACTTTGCGTGCTCTGTGGTTATTCCTTCGTATCAAGGAAATTGATAAGGAGATATGATGCCAATTATCCAAACGGCCACGATCCGCACGTATTACAAAATTTCCGGGCAAGGGGAAGCCCTGGTCTTTATTCACGGGCTTGGTTCCAGCAGCCAGGATTGGTCTTTTCAGACCGCGTTTTTCCCTGAATATTTTCGGACCATAGCTTACGATGTTCGCGGACATGGACAAAGTGAGAAAGCGAAAGGCCCATACAGCGTACAGTTATTTGCCAAGGATTTGGCGGCGCTGCTTGCTGATCTGGGGATAATAAAAGCCCATCTTGTTGGCCTTTCGATGGGTGGCTGGATCGCTTTTCAATTTGCGGTGGATTTCCCTGAGATGACCAACTCGCTTACCATCGTCAATTCCTGGGCAGATATGCGTCCAAAAAGTTTTTACGATTACGCAAACCTCTTTCGTCGCAATATTCTTTTCAGGCTTTTTAGTATGCGGAAAATTGGAGAGATATTGGGGCCAAAAATATTTATCAAACCTGAGCAGAAAGATCTCCTGCAAAATTTTATAGAAAGTTGGGCCGAGAATCACAAACCTTCTTATATGGCATCCATGAAAGCCGGGACGGGATGGTCGGTGGCTGACCAATTAGATAAGATCACTTGCCCGGTATTAGTCGTAGCAGCCGACGAAGACTATACTCCTGTAGAAGCAAAACAAAAATATGTGGATGAGTTGCCTGACGCACGTCTGGAAGTCATCGAAGATTCACGGCACGCAACTCCGGTTGAACACCCAGACGAATTCAATCGCCTCCTTTTGGATTTTTTACAAGCGAGAACTTAGCTGATTAAATAAAAAAGCTGTCCGACAACCATTCTGTTGGACAGCTTTTTTGATGAAACGAAATAACTAGTCGTTTTCGCCCTCATCATCGCCCATGTAGAAATCCATTGCCAGATACAGGCCCTGTGAAAGGCCACGCAAAGCAAGAAAGACAAAGACGCCGCCAACCAGGGGATCCAGGAATATGCCACCAAAAGCGGCAATTTTCTCAAAGAAACCGGCAGGCAGAGATTGCGAAACCTGCGCCCAGTTCTTGATGATCGAGTACATGGTATTCCCAAATAGCACGAGCGACAAAACCAGGGCTGCCCAGGCAACAATATTTGACCACATGGCTATCCGGAAAATCGCATTCTCATTGTGGAAAGTGGTAACTTCATTCTCAGACATTTTTTCTCCTTAATTGAATAATTGATGGGGGCTATTTTATCAGATAAATCTACTTGTAGACATTCTGTTTCTAGAGTGAGGTTTCCCGAGCTCCTTAATATTTTGAAATTAATTTCGGCCTGTAGAGCATCCGCAACAGTTGACCTTTCCCTTCAATCCGTTGTTATAATATGGCTCAGATTACTTTTATGGAGATGGGATGAATTTTACCAGTTTAACCTTTTTGATATTTTTTCTTCTAGTCCTGACTTTCTACTGGTTTGCGCGAGAAAAAAACATACAAAATAGCATATTGCTTCTGACAAGCTATCTCTTCTTGGGGTGGTATCGTTGGCAATTTGCTCTGCTCTTGGGAATTTTGACTATTGCCGATTATGTGATTATCTTGCAAATGATACTTTGGCCAGAGCAGAGAGAAAGAAAGCGATGGCTCGTACTCGGCATTGGACTTAACCTTGGTAGTTTATTTCTTTTCAAATACTTCAATTTTTTCAGCGAAAGCATTAGAACTCTATTTTATCTTTTCGGTTTTCAAATCAGTACCTACACGCTTGATCTTTTACTGCCATTGGGAATTTCTTTCTACACACTAAAAAAAATCAGCTACCTTCTGGATATTTTTCGCAAGACCGTTTTGCCTGAAAAGAATTTTATCCAATTTGCACTCTATGCGGCATTTTTTCCACAAGTTGTTGCAGGGCCAATTGAATCGCACCGCAAATTTTTTTCACAAATAGCCCAAAGGAGAATATGGTCTAAGAGTTATTTTGTAGCAGCATGGCCTTTATTGATAATGGGGTTCTTTAAGAAGATTGTTATTGCTGATAATGTAAAAATCATAGTAGATAAAATCTATTTGCTTGGAGAGCCGCCCAAATTTCTTTTGCTGGCCGGGACTTTGGCCTTCACGCTGCAGATTCTGATGGACTTCTCTGCCTACACTGATCTTGCCCGTGGTTTTGCTTATTTGCTGGGCCTGGAGACTTCCAAAAACTTTAACAACCCCTATCTGGCAATATCTCCCACCCAGTTTTGGGATCGATGGCATATCACCTTTTCCAATTGGTTGCGTGACTACATCTTTTTTCCAATACGACGTTCTCTAGTAAGAAAATATAGACATAGGCATAAATATCTACCGCTCCTCTTGCCACCATTGATCACCATGCTGCTCAGTGGTCTCTGGCATGGAGCGGGAAGAACCTATCTCTTTTGGGGCTTATTTCATGGCATTATTATTATCATCTACCAGGCTTTGGGACTTGGTGGAAGTTGGCGACCTCAAGGGAAGGTGAAAATGTTTTTTGCCTGGATGGTGATGTTTGCTCTGATTGTCTTTAGTTGGTCTATTTTTCGGGCGCCATCTCTCTTTTGGCTCTACAATGCCTGGTTTAGGACCCCTTGGACGGCTACTCAATATGATTTTATTGCCGCATGGGTTAGTTTGTCGCTTATATTATTTTATGCCCTCTTTCTAATTATTAAACTCCTGATCGATCGCTATTTCCCCAAAAGTGATTGGGTGCAAGGATTTTATTTTGCTACAGTGAGTGTTTTGATAATCATCTATATCAATACAGGATCGTCAGATTTTATTTACGCTCAATTTTAAGTATTCTATCTTATGCGCAAATTCAAGATTTTTCTTACCTTTTCGTTTTTCCTCTTTGCCCTAAGTTGGGTTCTTATTCCGGTTTATTATACGCTGCCATATAAAAAACCCCCCGGCCCCTTATTGGATGATCGCCTCAAAAAAACCTATCAGGATCATCTGGTTGAAACCCAGCCAGAATTGGTCCTACTCGGTGATTCCACGCTTTTAGATAGCATTGATGAACCTTATCTCGCTGAATTGCTGGATAAAGATTCGTATCGTATTGGGAAACCGGGGTCAGCCTCAGCGATCTGGTATTTGCTCTTAAAAAATAATATTATTACCTCTCCCCATAAGCCTTCTCACTTAATCATCTTCTTCCGTGGTTCAATGCTGACTTCACCAGAATACCGTACCAGGGGTAAATATGAACCTCTGGTCACAGAACTTGCTCTATCTGATGATTTCTTATTGCAGGAATTAGCCTATACATCCCAAATGGGATGGCTGGAAGAGCAAGCTGATCAATTCCTTCCTTTATTTGCTTATCGTCAGCATCTACGCACTTCCATCGAAAGGTTGGTTAAATACAAGTTTTTCCAAAAAATGATGGATGTGGAACGGATCAAGATAGACCAGGCGCTTGATGTTGTTTTTGGTGAACCGGATATAGCCCAAGTAAATGCCATCATTAATGCGGCCGAAGATTACCTCTATCAACCTGAAAAACTTGATTTTTATTCACAACTTCCAAAATCCTTTCTTCCGGAGATTGTGCGACTCTGTCATGAGAATAATATCCAATTGACGGTTGTTCGTACCAAATCATTGACTTATGCGTCCTCCGAAGAAGCCCCTAAAGGCTTGGATGCTTATATTAGCAATTTGCAGGAATATCTAGCTGAAAATAAAATAGTCTTCATAGATTATGCTGAAGATGAACGGCTTCCTGTAAGCTTGTTTAACGACTCTGTCCACATGAGCAAAAATGGAGCGGAAATATTTACAGAGATTTTTGCGGCAGATTATCAAGATATTCTCGCAAATGATGAGAATACACATGAGTAAATTGGCTGGCCAATCAATTTTCGCTGAAACTACCTCTTAGGATTGCCTCGCTACGATCAACTTGTAGACATCTCTTTTTTGCCACCCAGATTCTTTTGCCAAACGTTTGGACAATGCGGATGAAGCCTCGCCTGCGGCAAGGCCCGCCTCGATCGCGATCCTAAGTTTTGCCTCTGACCATTGGGCATCTGCCAGATTTTTGCCGGCGATTACCAAGGTAAACTCCCCGCGTGGTGCGTTGACCGTGAAGTGCTCAAGTGCCGAAGCTGTCTCTCCGCGAAAAATCTCCTCATAGAGTTTCGTCAGCTCTCGCGCCACAGCGATTTCCCGATTTCCCAGCACAGCGTCAATATCTTCAAGCGCACCTAAAACGCGATGCGGTGACTCAAGAAAAATGAGCGTATACGGATGGTTTTCCACCTCCTCCAATTTGGTGCGCCTTTCTTTGCTTTTACGCGGCAAATAGCCCAGATAGATAAAAGAATCAGTTGGCAGCCCCGACGCGACCAACGCTGCAATCGGCGCGGAAGGCCCGGGAATTGGGCTGATCTTATGTCCCGCCGCGAGAGCAGCGCGCACCAACTCGTAGCCGGGATCGTTAATTCCCGGCGTGCCTGCATCCGAGACGAGGGCCACATCCCCGGTTGATAATGCCTCGAGAATACGGTCCAGTTTGCGGAGTTTATTATGTTCGAAATAACTCGTTTTTGGTGTGTCGATCTTGAAATGGGCAAGCAATTTTCCCGTCACACGTGTATCTTCTGCGGCGATCAGTTGCACCTCGCCTAAAATCCGCTCTGCGCGGGGAGAGAGATCTTCAAGATTGCCGATTGGCGTTGCGACGAGATAAAGTGTGCCCATGGTAAGATTTTATCACCCCATTCACTCAATAGATAGTTGCGATGGCGCAGAATATCGCCTGTATATGGTTAGCTGTCACTGCGAGCGGAGTTTACGAAGCGTGGCAGTCTCCCTCCTCTAAGCCGAAGATCGCCGCGTCGGGCTAACACCCTTCTCGCGTTGACAACGCCCATTCATACAGGCACTCCCAAGTTTCAGCAATCCAAATAACATCATCCTGACGATGATATAATCTGCTCATTCAAAAATAAAGAGGTGTTTATGATTGACCCCGTCATTTTTTCGTTTGATATTGGTAGCCTGCATTTCGCGCTGCGTTGGTACGGTGTTCTCGTAATGTCTGGTGCCCTGGCTGGGTCGTGGGTGGCTGCAAAAGAGATCAGTCGTCATGGGGAAAACGGAGATCATCTTTGGGATGCGCTCATCATTCTATTGCCGGTCGGGATTTTGGGAGCCCGTCTCTGGTATGTGGCGAACGCGACTTTAGGCGGGAATCCGTACTATATGCAGAACCCCGGTCAGATTCTGAATATCCCTGCAGGTGGGCTGCATTTTTTTGGCGGACTGGTTTTTGGCGCAGGTGCCTTATACTGGTATGCTAAAAAACATAAACTTGATCTGTGGCTGATGCTGGATGCCCTTGCGCCTGCGGCTCTGGTTGGCCAGGCGGTGGCTCGACCGGCAAATTTCATCAATCAGGAGCTCTATGGCCAGCCGACCACGCTCCCCTGGGGGATTCCAATTGATTCACCTCATCGTCTTTCTCAATATAGCGACATGAGTCTTTTCCCGGATACGACCCGCTTTCACCCTGCCTTTGCCTACGAAATGGTCTGGAATTTTCTCACAGCGGGACTGATCTTGTGGTATGTTCGGCGTTATCCTGAAAAATCAAAACCAGGCACAGCTTTTGCCGCCTGGCTTCTCCTGGCTGGAATAGGGCGGGTACTCCTCGAGGCCTTCCGCCCTGACCAGCCCCGCATCCCCGGAACAGATACGAGTATCACCCGTGCCGTTGCGGCTGTGATGGCGTTGGCTGGTGTGATCATGTTACTAGTACGCAATAAAGTGATCCGGGTTCCTTTTGCTGAAAACTGGGCAGATAATTACAAGCTTGCTCCACCACGCGTAGAGAAAGGCGAGAAATCGCCATCACGCTCCAAGCGCCGTCGACGAAAACGATAAGACGAACAGAAATTGTTTCATCCCCCCTGTAGTCCCCCCTTCCTGAAGGGGGGACGGTTGGTTAATGGGGTTTGTGAGCGCAGGGCGCCCACAAACCCCTATAAAAAGGTTTCCCTCCCCAATTTGATGGGGAGGGGTTATGGGTGGGGGCAAAAAATGAATCCCCATTATTCTATGAGTGAAATATTTTTGAAGCAGCTATTCTTAATCCGCCGCCACCTTGATACTCATCTCAACTTTGGCGGGAGCTGGCTCACGCTTGTCGAAGCCAAAACGCTCGAAGATATCAGCATAGGTTTCGATGATCTGCTCACGGGTGAAGCCCATTTCCTCGTAGGAGTAGTCGTGATCGCTAAGACGGGCTTCGGTGGCCTTGATGCCTTCGGTGAAGGCCTCATCTATTTCATGTTTGTAATCGTAGCCAAATTGGGCGTAGAATTTTTTTGCTTCGGCTATCGGATCTCCAATCAATTTTTTATAGGAAAGGATGAGATGGTTTTCTGAGGGATGTTGATCGAGGTAAGAGAGCGGATACCGATACCAATGCTGGGAAAGCTCGTAGATCTCGTCCAAATAAATATATTTCTCAGCAGGCTCAGCAAAAATATGCCAGGCGTAGTTGAGCCAGGAAACGGTCGAGGGGAGCATATCGAGGGGGTTGCGGGCCAGATAGATGATCCGGGCATCCGGGAAAAACTCTTTCAGCGTGGAGATTTTTGCGCTAAAAGATGGGTTTTTGGAAACAAAATGGGGGATACCGGTCGCATATAAATGTCGCTGGAGCATGGATTTGTAGAAGGCCATGATCCTGTTCTTTTCGTCAGCGGGCAAGTCCCGGTCAAAGAATTGATACGGGGGCAATTCATCCATAAAGGGGAACATAAATGAGATCAGCAGACTCGACCAATTGTGCAGGAGGATATTTTCATCCTCTTCCGGTTCAAAAAATGAGATCGGGTGGATGGCGACCTTTTGCAGACCGGCACGATCGATCGCCCTGATCAGCTTATAAATGGGACTGCCGAAGATGCGGTCAATGACCTTGAGAAGATCGACGATTTTTCGTTGGGTGATGGATGGGGTCAGGTAGATATCCCAGGTGCGCATGCTGGTGAAATTTTCCTGATCATGAGAGAGAAGGCGATGCAGGAAAGATGAGCCGCTCCGAAAATTGCTAATGATGAAAAGCGGTTTTTCAACAGGGTGATTTTTGTAGGCAGGGAAGAAGATATCGTCGAGGCCGAAGCAGATCCAGGTGATGATGGTCACCAGCGGCCAGACGGTGTAGAAGAGCGCAAGGAATATGATCCGTTTTCTGGTCAGGCGGCCGGGCGTATTGGCTGTCTTGAAAAAGGAGCGATAGGTCATGCGCCAGAATAGTCGCAGATTGTAGGTCATAAGGCAGTATCTCGTTTTATTTAAGATTTTTTAACACATACTTGTACCTGCGATGCAAGTGCAGGTGAAGGACACGACGTTCACACGTGTGCCTGCGGAAAGTGCGGGCAAAGAAAAACTTAAAAACATCTTCGTGTTTCTTTGTGTTCTTAGTGTTTAGAAAAAATAATACCAGTAAATTGAACTGGGGGATTTTATCAGGCGTGGGCAAATCAGTAAACCGCTAAACTGTGTCATAATTGGGATGCAATTTTATTACAAGGAGAAAACGATGATCAAAGTTGGCGACAACGCATCCCTGACAAAGACCTTTAGTGATCAGGATGTGCGCAGTTTTGCGGAAATATCAGGGGATAAAAACCCCGTTCATCTGGATGATGAGTTTGCCGCGCAGACACAATTCAAAAAGCGCCTGGTGCATGGGATCCTGACAGCGGGATTGATCTCAGCCGTTTTGGGAACAGAACTTCCCGGGCCGGGCAGTATTTATATCAGCCAGAGCATCAACTTCCGGGCGCCGGTCTTTATTGGTGATACGATCACCGCAACGGCGACAGTCGTCAAGATGCGCGAGGGGAAACCGATCGTCACACTTGAGACGGTCTGCAAGAATCAGGATGAGGTGGTTGTGCTGAAGGGGGAAGCGGTTTTGTTGGCACCATAAAAAATAAATCATTAGTCCTCTTTCGTAAGGGCTCCCGGCGGCGTCCCCGCCGCCGCACTCTGCTAGTATCCAGTCAAGCTGGACGAACGGTGCTACGCGAAGGACGGCGACTAGAGCAGTGATAAATAGAGGCTTACACAAGAGGTCTATTCTATAAAAACCAAAAGGCTGTCGTTTGATGACAGCCTTTTTACATTTATAGGACTTACGCAAAACACCTTTTTTCTCGCTGCGTTGTAGCTTGTCTACAATACCCCAACGCAGAGCATTGGGACTAGGACTATAAAGATGACAGCCTTTTTACATTTAGGTCACTTAAATGATACTGTCTCTCTTTTCACCGCCCTGTGGACACACCCATCCCAAATCTCCTGTGGGTAGATGATCTCGTTTGTGCCAGGCAATTGCTCCATCGCCAGGCCGGTGTTCAGATTGATCCCCACCTGCTGATAGGCTTTATAGGCCAGTTGACTGCAATAAAAGGATTTTTCACTCTCGGCATTCAGGAAGTTTATATTATAGGGTTTGCCGATCTGCGACAGACAATACTCCGCCACTTTCATGCGCATAAGCGACTCTTCATCTTCTGCAAGTTGCATTCCGGCAAATGGATAGGAAACTCCATAAAAGGTATCGAGTAAAAGGCCCCGCTCCTCTGTCATCAACTCCGCATCCCAGATTTCGTCTTGAAGATGAAAATCAATCACGCCTCGTGAACCAGATTCCACGCAACGTCCGTCCGGGCCGAGGAAAATGGCGATATGATCCACATCGCCGGGGACAAGCCGGCCGACCAGCAACCAGAATTCGCCAGGGAGGATATCCGGTTTGCCGTTCATGGTACAGATGATATCGCCTGTTTGCAAGGTCAGGCCTTCGATTTGGCAGGTATGGATCATATATTGATTATACGAGAAAATGATGAGTTTGTTGCTTGTCAATGCGAGACCTGCATTGCAGGTCGTGGCAATCCCCACAATAAGAAGGAGATTGCTTCGCTCCGCAAGCTTCGCTCGCAATGACGAGATCGCAGTTAGCGAATCGGCTGCCTCAGTACAGTCTTCAATTTCTCAGGTGCAACACGGCGAGGATCGCTGAGATAGATCTCGTGGTGTTTGCCATTTTCAACGTATCCATTTGATGGAATGAACTCAGTGTGCATTTTCGCGAGAACAGGTCCCTCGTCATCGTAGGAGCCAATATGCATGATCTGCACCGATAGCCCCTCCTGATAATTTTCCAACCGGACCTTGTCCAGGCTGGGGAGATCCTTCTTTTTACGGACCTGCTCAATGGCATCGGTAAAGATCTCAAACGTGATCCAGTCCGGGATCATGATCATCATCGTCCAATCCCAGGCGGATTTCTCGCGGGTGATAAAGGTATCCATATCCTCTGCCCACCAGAGTCCCTCGAGCGGGGGGACAACGTAATCCTTCTCCAGAGTCTTTTTGCTGATGAACTTCATCTTATAGGCGACTGCATAGAGCGCCTCGACGGCGTCCTGATATTCCTGCGCCGTGTTCGGGTCGCCGTGTCCGTCAACCATGAGGAATTGCATCTCAGGAACATCCACTGTTTCAAAATTCTTTTTTGGGGCATAAAGATGCTTCAGGGTTTTCTTGAAATCAATTTTCGTCATCTTTCTTCCTTTCTACGCATTCAGTGTGAAACTCTGTCCGTTTTCATATTTTTCAATTTGGTCATTTCGATATAGGGTCACGACCCCGCCGCCAAGCACCTGCCATTCAGCCCCTTTGGTCAGCAGGCCGGTGTATTCGTCGATCCCTAGCAATCTCACGCCGGGCAATATGGCTTTCAATTTACTCGCCCAATTTTTGCCAAAGCTATTATGATGCGGCAACACACAGGCATTTGGCACGAGATTCAATCCTTGTACGATTTTCCCGCTGCCGGGATCGTAATAATGCTCGCAAAGCACCATCGCCCCCGCGCTTGACCCGGCGATGACCGCGCCATTTTGATAGGCTTCCAGCGCAGCCTCCCAGGCTTTGCTCCCCTGCAATGTCTGGCTGAGATAATGGGTGAAGCCCCCGAGCAAATAGATTAACTTTGCTGCGCGGAGCGTTTCCACGATCTCAGGATCATTGGCGCTATTTTTGTCGATCAGAGGAATTGATTCCACATCCCTTGCCCCCAAACCCTGAAACCAGCGTACCCCATTTCCGCCTGCGCGCAGGTGATTTTTATCGGGTGCTGCCGCGGTCGGGATGATACGGATCGGGGCCTCAAAGCCACCTGCCAGTTCGATGGCACGTAAATCGGGTTCACGCATGGCTCCGCCAAATTCCGCACCGCCTTCCAGTAATAGATAGCCCATCTTATATCTCGCTTTCGATCTTTTGAATTGTTGCCTCAACCCAGGTTTGCTCGGCCATGATCATAGCCAAACTGTAATCGAAAAGGATTGCGACATGATCCGGTAGCGGCTGCTGAGATTCGGCCCGCATCGTGACATGCTGCAGGCGTTCTGCTAACGCATCTCTGAAGGATCGCAGCGCGCCCAGGGCTTGCTCCTGAGATACGACTGGCAGATTCGCGATCCCCAACAGGATGGGAGGAAAGCTGTTTTTAGGATGGGCGAGGGCTTCCAGCGTTGCTTCGGTTAATGCTGCTCTCCCATCAGCAGTGATCTGGTACACCCGCTGCGCTTTACCGCGTCCCTGTATGGGGATGAGTTCACTCTCAACCAGCCCGGCTTTCTCCAATTTTTTGAGCAAATAATAGATCGAGGAGAAGCCGATCTCGGTCCACTCGCGCATACCACGCGCCTCGATGATCTGGTCTATTTCGTAGCCGTGGCGGGGAGCTTCCGCTATCAGGCTCAGGATGGCTAATTCTGCATTGGTCATAGTTGATTTCCTATATTATTCTAGAGCTAGAATAATATAAAATAGTGAAATTGTCAAGTGTGCCCCCCACCTACCTCCCCCCGTACACGGGGGAGGAACACGTTCTCCCCCCGCTTGCGGGGGGAGTTAGAGGGGGGAGAAAAGTGAAGAAAATCAGTAGACAGAGCTCTTAAATCCTGACATAATACAAAGTGCTCTAAAAATAAATTGTCTACTCTACATCCCTTAGGAGATTATCTAATGGTTTTACCCCTGACTCTTGAAAAAATGAAAGAAGCCCACACGCTTTTGACTGAATATTTTTATGAACTGCGTCCTGTTGTGCATGGATATGCCAATCGCACGCTTCATATTAATCTCGATAATAACGAGATCAGCGAGAAACCGGTCACGATGGAGATGAAGAAGCTCTTCACTGGCGGACGAGGTTTTGGGTTGAAATTGCTCTGGGATGCGGTTACCCCTGAAACAAAATGGGATGACCCTGAAAATGAGTTGATCATTGCCAACGGCCCGATCTGCGGGACGACCGGTTATGCTGGCTCCGGCAAAGCGACCGTGGTGACTCTCTCCCCGTTGACTTTGAATGTAGTTGACAGCAATGTGGGCGGCTATTTTGCCCCCTTCCTGAAATTTTCCGGGTTCGACGCAGTCGAAATTCAGGGCAAAGCGGTTGAGGACGTGGTCATCTTTATCGACGGGGATACAGGCAAAATCACGATCGAAACGGCGCCGCTCGAGAGCGTTGATTCCCATTTATTGGGCAAGCATCTCACCCGGATGTATGCCGACGATGAAAAGGGGCAGCGCGGCGTATCCGTCATGTCTGCGGGTGATGCGGCGGAGCATATCCGTTTTGCGATCATCAACGCCACCTGGTACGATGTGCGCCGCAAGGAAGTCCGCCTGAAACAGGCTGGTCGGGGCGGGACGGGGCGCGTCTTCCGCGATAAGAAGATCAAAGGGATCGTTGTGCGATATTCCAAAACGGGGGGCGACAGCAATGGCCCCTTCGACATCGATCTGATCCGCAAGGCGGGGGTACGTTTCAACCGCGAAATGAGCGAGTTGGACGATAAGCAAAACCAGATGAAAAAGGTTGGCACGGCAAATATCGTTGAGATCATGGATCACTTTGACCTGCTGCCGACGCATAACTTCCGCTATGGGAATCATCGTGATACGCATAAGATCGACTCGAGTGTTTGGAAGGAAAAATTCACCCAGGGGATGCCGGATGGCTGCTGGCTGGGATGCACGATGTCCTGCACGCACGGCGTGGATGATTTCCCGCTGAAAACCGGCCCCTATGCAAATGATAAGGTGCTCGTCGATGGGCCGGAATATGAAAACGCTGCCGGATTGGGCGCGAATATCGGCAACTTCGATCCACAGAAAGTGCTCGAGCTGAATTTCTACTGCGATACCTACGGTGTCGATAGCATCTCCTTTGCGAACGCAGTCGCCTTTGCGATGGAAGCCTACGAAGAGGGCATCATCACCAAGGAAGATACCGGCGGATTGGAGCTCAATTTTGGCAACGGCGCAGCTGCGATCGAGTTGCTCCATCAGATGGGGCGCGGTGAGGGATTTGGCGTGGTCGTGGGACAGGGCGTGATGCATATGAAAAAGATCTTCGCCGAGGAATATGGCGGCGACCCGGCCTTTCTGCATGATATCGGGATGGAGATCAAGGGGATGGAAATCTCGGAATATGGCACCAAGGAATCGCTTGCCCAGCAGGGCGGATTTGGCCTGGCGACCAAGGGTCCGCAGCACGATGAGGCCTGGCTGATCTTTATGGATCAGGTCCAGAATTTGCTCCCCAGCTTTGAAGATAAGGCCGAGGCTTTGCATTACTTCCCGATGTGGCGGACCTGGTTCAGCCTGCACGGGCTTTGCAAACTCCCCTGGAACGATGTCACCCCCGAAGACAATGGCGATACTACCGAGCCTGCCAAAGTGGAGGAACATGTCGAAAACTACACCTGGGTTCACGAGGGCGTGACTGGGATCCGAGTCTCAGCCAACGATTTGCTCCTGCAATCGGAGCGGGTCTATAACTTCCAGAAAGTATTCTCGATCCGGATGGGACGCGTTGGGCGGAGGCACGATTACCCGCCCTACCGTGCCATGGGGCCTGTCACCGTTGTGGAATACGAGTCTCGCGCCGAACTTTATGATAGCCAACTCGTCGACATCCTCGGTTTGAAGCCTGAGAATCTATCCATTGAAGAGAAGATGGCGAAGTTGCGTGAATATCGCGAAAGCCAGTATGAGCTGCTCCTGGATGCGGTCTACAAACGCCGCGGCTGGGATATGAATAGCATCCCGACTGTCGCGAAACTCAAAGAACTGGGGATGGATTTGCCTGAAGTCGTTGAGGTGGTAGAAGAGGCAAGGAAAGCTTAAACACAAAGGGCACAAAGTTCACGAAGGCAGTTCATGTAGAAAATTAGCATAAAGGCAGCATTGGCTGCTTTTATTGGGTGGAATATATTTTTCGTCGTAGAGCTAATTCGTACAGCCATTATCTTGAGCACTTCTTGCGATTATAATTTAATCATGAACTCTCTTGAAGAAACCCGCCCTCAGCGTAGCGCGCCCGATCTTGCTGCTTTTCAGCCCATCCCTATGTCAAGGGAAGAAAAGCGCAAAGCGAAAAATAAGCAGCTTCGTCGTGCTTTTGTGGTTGGAGTGGTTGTATTAATTTTGCTCTATTTTTTTGCGCCCATTAGAACGAATTTGCTCCTTTTGGGGACAGATGATTCGCCCAGTCGCGGGGTGTTGGGACGCACGGATACCATTATCCTGACAACGGTTGTACCATTTAAGCCCTATGTGGGCATGCTGGGGATTCCGCGTGATTTATGGGTAAATATTCCCAATGTTGGAGAACAACGCATTAACACGGCATACTTTTTCGCTGAAGCAGAAAAACCCGGGAGCGGCGGGCAAGCCGCGGTCACGTCCGTTGCTACAAATTTTGGGGTGCAAGTCCACTATTATTTGGCAATCCACATGATGGGGCTGGTAGATCTTGTCAATATTCTGGATGGAATCGATATTGTGCTGGAAAAACCGATGGGGGGATTACCCGCCGGAGAGAATCATCTTACTGGTGAAGCGTTACTCGCCTTTGTGCGTGAACGTTACAGCGCAAGCGATTTCTCACGAATGCAGCAGGGGCAAATAGTGATTAGCGCGTTGCTCAAAAAGCTGCTTTCACCAACGAGTTGGGGTAAACTGCCGCAATTGCTCATGACCCTCCCCAATGTGATCGAGAACAATATTCCCCTTTGGCAATACCCGCGGCTGGGAATTGCACTGATCCGCGCCAGCCTTGTCGGGGTAGATAGCAGGACGATCGATTGGGAGATGGTCACGCCATTTGTCACGTCGGGCGGCGCACAAGTTCTTGCCCCAAATTGGGATGTGATAAACCCTGTTCTTTTAGAAATGTTTGGAGAGTAAATCCCTGCCAAAACTCAAATATGGCAATATTGAAACACCCTGGAAAGAGCTCAAAGCGGAACTCGATGAACGTTTAATAAATATATGATCTTTGGTCTCATGACCTAAGGAAATGTTCTTTTTGTTCA
>JACKQG010002831.1_pt1 | contig 22023 bp, 19 predicted proteins | sample 8237621 | NCBI WGS metagenome assembly JACKQG01 (sample SAMN15677084, study PRJNA649215) | marine metagenome | biome: marine; feature: Black Sea; material: saline water; isolation source: suspended particulate matter (SPM) from the Black Sea western gyre | collected 2013-06-09/2013-06-10 | depth... | reverse complement strand
TGTTTGATATTCCGAGGATAAAATTTTGAGTACAACGCAGAGATTGGGTGAAAAGGCAATTTTTCAAGGTAGCCTTTAATCATGGCTGAGAACAAGTGGTAATCAGAATATTTTTCACCTACTTTTTCTTCGGCATTTTTATTTCATCCCTGTATACTGTCCCATTATGGCAACCTTGAAAAATTGACTTTTTGCTCGATTGCGGTGTCATTGCCAAAATGAAAAGTGCTCACATACCTCAGTATGCGGAGTTTATGCCCATGTGGGTGCTTTTTAATTTTGTCATTCCTTGCTATCAAACAAAAATCCTAATTTTTCAAGGTACCATTATGTGAAATTTTTCATCCTTCAACCAGGGACAAAGGAGCCACCCATGAAAAACATCTTCCTCAAACACATCCCCCTGATTCTTCTTTTTTCCTTTCTTGTTACCCCGGTCCATGGTGCCAACACGCCATGGGAAATCAAACTGCCTTTTAAGCAGGCAACCATCAGCTACACAATCCAGGGATCCGGACAGGGAACCGAGACGCTGTACATTAAAGATTACGGCAAGCAGCAGGCAAGGTACCATCAAACCTCAATGTCTATCATGGGTATCACTTCCAAAACAAACACTGTTGAAATCACCAACCCCGAATGGGTATACACCTTCGACCTTGAAGAACAAACCGGCACAAAAATCACAAATCCGGCTCAGATCTATAAATCCGAATACAACAAGTTATCCCGGGCAGAAAAAAAGAATGTCGATAAAAATGCCCTGGAGCTTGGCCCTTCAATGATGGAAGGCATGGGCGGCGAGACCAGAAAAAAGGCATCTACCATTCTCGGCTATGACTGCGACGTCACCTCGATGATGAATATGACCACCATTCATGTTATCCATGGAACCGATGTTCTTCTTCGCTCGGAAATGTCCATAATGGGTATGAAAAGCTCAACCGAAGCAACCAAAATCGATACCGGCGCCAGGATCGATGACACATTGTTCCTGCCGCCTAACGGTATTGTGGCCGTCCATGATCAGCAGGCCGAAGCTATGATGCAGCAAATGATTCAAAACATGATGGAACAACTCAAACACCCCGATGGGGCTGAGAGAATCAGGAACAACCCGCAGATGATGAACGAAGGCGGCATGCAGGGTGGTGGCATACCTCCGGGAGATCAGCCGCCGGCAGGACAGAACAACCAGGAAATGATGGACAGTATGAAGCAGGGTCTTGATGCCTTGAAAGGGCTTTTTGGCAACTGAGTCAATACACCTTTCTTTTACCAGACGGAATTTCCGGAAAGATTCACTTGTTCTTAAAAAAGCAGAGTACCTTTCCGGAAAGCGATTCTTTATCCATGCCTTAATGTGAAAAAATAAGGCACCGAAAACCCAAGACCGCCTCCAACCATATTGCTTAAAATATCAAGCATTGTCGGGACCCTTGTTGGCAGAAAAAGTTGTGCGAATTCCATTGTGAAACTAAAAATTCCGCATGCCGTTATGACTATGGCAAAAGAAGAGAAGCAGCTGAAATGATATTTCCGCAAAAGCATTAGAGAGAGCAGCGCCCCATAAGGAAGAAAGAAAAGAATATTTGACCAGAAATCCTTTGTTGCAAATGCGCCGGACAGAGAATCTATTCTCATATCTTCATAAGGAAGATGAAAAATTGTTTCAGGAAGAGAATACATTCGGGAAAGTATGTTGAATGGCCGGTAACCACCTGTCATATTTTTAATTGTATTGCCGTTGCCCTCTTCAAACGTATAAAGCCACTGGCAGCCTGGGGCTTCAGCCAATACCCCCATGCCCTGAGAAGAAACTTCAGCGCTATGCCTCTTGATCTCCGTTGGCGAGAGGACTCGATCATAGACTGCAAGACCTCTCATTTCACCTTGCCACCCTTCTCTGTTGAGTGGCGAATTCCCGATTACCAGTCGCCCGGAAATCTTGATATCAGCTGTGTGAGGCGCTTTCATACTCCTCTTGTTGGCTAGTTCTCCATCTATGTAAATTGCTTTCTCGCCATCCCCAAAAGTTACTGTAACGAGATGGGGTTTTCCCCGCTGAAAACGTTCTTTACTCTGAAAGAAAGTGTACCATTTCTGATCCCTGTTCGATTCGAATCTGCTATATAAAAAAATACGCCCATTCCACTGACCAATGAGTAGTGGCGGAGAGGCCTTTCCATCATAAAAAGAAAAGATATCCCTTGGTCCCCAGTTTTTGCTGCCTGGACGCTCCTGCAGCCAAAGCTCTACGCTCACTTGGTTGTTAGGACTTATTGGACCCTTATCCGTATATGCGATTCCTCCACCGTTGAAATAAATACCTGGTTCATTTACAAGCCACTCGGTACCATTTGCCGGAGGGGAAAAATTATACGGATAGAGTGTCATTGCCAACATCGAGGCTGAAAGCAGTAAAAAAGAGACCAACCAGAACCGGTTATTTGAAAACATATTCTTTGCCATAACAAAATAATGCGAAATGTATAATACAGACAAGGTGCATAAACCCATGAACTCCTGCAGTACTCGTGATATTCATTCGTGGTTTGGTCAATATACCAGGCAACACCTGCTCCGGAACAGGAAAGATCCATACCCTGTATCCATGAAAATAATCCATTGCCAACGGGTCCGCCGAGAAGCAGTACTGTTGGGTAAAGCCCTTAACCTCGAGGGCCCTGACCTCTGTGTTTTAGAGGCCGCTGGACTATTGCATGACATCGGTCGCTTTCAACAATACAGCCGTTACAAAACATTTGTTGATGCTATTTCCGCAAATCATGCCGAACTTGGCGCACAGGTCCTCAGAGATAATGTGATTTTAAAGAAATTTTCAGAGGAAGAAGAGGATCGAATTATCAAGGCTGTCAGCTATCATAACCGCGCGACTTTGCCCTCAAATGAAAGCGATGACGTTCTTTTTCTCACCAGAATTATTCGAGATGCGGACAAGCTTGATATCTGGCGGGTCTTTATCGACCACAACAAACTGAGTAAAGACGAGCAAAACAGTACAATTGATTTAGACCTGCCCGACACTTCGGTCTATTCAGAAAAAGCGCTTGCTGACATAATGTCACAAAAGATTGTAGATTATCGCCATGTCGTTAACAAAAATGATTTTGCCCTTATGCGTCTTGGCTGGGTTTATGATATCAATTTCACCCATACCTTTAAGGAGATACTCAAGCGCAATTATCTGGTGTCCCTAAAACTCCCACTTCCTCAAAACGACAAAATTAAAGCCGCTTTTAAAGCTGCACAATCCTATGTTGAGAAAAAAGCTGAGGTTCCTCTATAGCTAAACCTGCCACGCAGGACTATATTTATAATGGCTTTCCAGTAATTACCGCAAGTGGGTTATCTTCAACCAGCATCCGGGCTTTCTCTTTTCCAATTATTCTTTCTGCAAGGTCAACAGCTCCAGAAAGGATCGGTCGGCGAACTATAGAAGAGTGGGCATCACTTGCTATGAAATGAACAGCCCCTTTTTTCAAAAGGTAAATAGCGCAATCCTGTGCTTTAGAGCCAAAGTTACCCACAAGACTGTCGGCCGTGATCTGAACATAGACATCCCCTTTCAAGAGAGACAATAAAGTTTCCGGGTTGGCGATTACGGTCGGGATTCTTTCCGGGTGAGTAATGATGGGAGTCAGGCCCTGAAGCGCCATCTTGAAGAGAATATCTGCGGCATTTAAAGGGATATGAGTATAGGGGAATTCTATAAGAATATATCTTGTATTATTGATGGTATACCGTTTTAAATCTTCCGGAGCCAATAAAGCATATGCATCTGCTCCATACAGAATCTCAACAGGAACCTGCCGCTTCTGCAGAATATCATTAAGTTTTGTAACACATTTCTTTAAAAAATCAGCAGAATGAATCGTCTCTTTTACATGGGGAGTGGCAACAATTTTTTTCACCCCGTCAGCAGCTGCAATCATGGCCATACGCAATGATTCTTTTGCGTTTCGGGCACCGTCATCAATCCCTGGCAGGATATGGCAGTGAATATCAATCATTGTTGTTTGCAGCCGTCACTCCCGCGCAGGCGGAAGTCTAGAAAAAGATGAGAAGAATATGCGAAATAGGCACTTAATAAAATATGATTACCATCATTCTTTAGCAAATTCACGAGTCATTCCCGCACAAGCGGGAATCTCGGTGGTCTAGCTGAAGCTCTGAGGTAATCACTCAAATACTTCAAAAACCCCCATCTCGTTTTACCCCCTGGCATTGTCCTCAGAGCCATAGTTGTAATTGTAATACCCGTAATAATGTTGGTATTCGGATTGCTTCATATCAATGGCATTTATCACCACTCCAAGAACTAGAGATTGAATATCATCATAGGACTTAAAACCCCTCCTCAAAGCATCATAGGTGGTCTTGCCGGCACGACTGACAAAAATGGTACCATCTACAACTTTACTTATCAATAAGCTGTCTGTGGCCCCCAATAGCGGTGCGGAGTCAATGATGATAAAGTCGAACCTTTTTTCAAGAGATAAAAGCATGGCCTGCAGCCTCTTAGAGCTAAGCAACTCTGACGGGTTGGGCGGAATAGGTCCGGATGGCATGATATAAAAATCTGCGTCATCAACCTGATGCACTAAGCCTTCGTTTTCCACACCTGCAAGGTAGGAGCTCAGGCCTTTTGAATTTGGCAGACCATACACTTTATGAAGAGACGGTCTACGCATATCTCCATCAATAAGCAGTACTTTATTTTCGGCCATAGCAAGCGTCATAGCCAAATTTGATGCTATTGTTGTCTTCCCTTCTGCCGGCATCATACTTGTCACAAGAATTTTCTTTGGAGGGTTTTCTGCTGAAGAGAGCAAGACAGAAGTCCTCAATGCCTTGAAATTTTCAGCAAAAGTCGACTCTGAATATCGACGGGTGGCTATCTCAGCAGATATTCCCTTTTCTTTGTCAAACAGCTCGACAACACCAAGGACATTCACTCCTGTTCTGGCTTCAACCTCACTTGGATCCTTTACTGTATTGTCGAGATATTCAAGAAAAAAAGCAAAGCCTATTCCACCAAAAAGGCCAAGGACAACTCCCAGGAGAAGGTTGCGCATCTTTTTGGGAGATACCGGAGATTGAGGCATTTCTGCCTGCTCGGTAACCCATACATTCACCTGCTGTGTATCTTCTGTAACCCCTTGTTCTTTGATACGTATGTTCAATGCCTCATAAAGTGCCCTGTTCGTATCGACTTCCCGTTTGAAAATGCCGTACTGAATGAATTTCTCATTCAGGTTAAGTGCCTCATTCTTTGTTTGATCAAGTTGCCTTCGGACATTCAGCTCATTATTGCGTGCTAGTTCATATTCATTATTTATAGACTGAATGCTTGAATCAATTTCCTGAGCTTTTTTCTCCTGCAGAATCTTCAACTCAGACCTAGCTTTAATCATGACAGGATGTTTTTCCCCATACTTCTGGGAAAGTTCACTGATATTCTGTTCTGCCTTCAAGATTTGGTCCCGCAGCGCCTGCAGCACCTTATTTTCGGCAAGAACAGAAATGGTTTCAGTGTTTACATTGGCCTGTCGCAGCTTGGCAACCTGGGCGCGCACCGTTTCCAGCTCTTCCCTCCTGGTCTCAGCAGAGGTCATCCTCGCACTTAAATCAGCAAGTTTCTGGGGGATAATCGTTATACGATCCTCAATAGTGATAATGTCCTGCTCCTTCATGAAATTCTGAAGGGCTTTTTCGGATTGGGCAAGTTTGGTCTTTTCTGCATCTGCTTTTTCAGTCATCCACTTGATGGCATAACCGGAAGAATTGAGCTTAATGGCCATAACCTCTTCCATGTAAGCCTGGGCAACAGTATTCGCAATCAGTCTTGCAAACTCTGGATTTTCAGACTTGTAGCGTATATTCAGCAGCCTGCTTTCCTCCACCGGCGAGACGATGACTCCGCTTTTTATGGTCGTGGCAATAATGTCGGCCTTTGATTTTTCCCAAGCTTTCCCTGAAGCCCCATGTGCCGCATCAAAAGAATTGGATGAAGGCAACAGGTTGGCAAAAAAAGATTTTATCGAGGCAACCGTCGTCTTAACAACAGAAGGTTTATTCTTCTCTGCAGGGAAATATTTTTCGTAGTTGGTATCCAGCGACAGGATATCCACCACCTTTCTGGCAACATTATGGCTCCTGATTATCTGGCTCTGGGTTCCAAAAAATTCAGGATCATAGGAATTATAGTAATACCCCCCTCCTGTCAGCGGCGTATTATCACTTTTCTCCACCAGTATCTGGGTGGATGCTTGGTAAATAGGGGTGGCGGAAAAGGTGCCGATAAGCACAACAATAAAGGTGATAACAAAAAAAGTCGCAATAATAGACTTTCGCTTCTGTATTACCCTCAGATAATCACGTAAATGTATTTCCTGTTCTTCAATCATTAAAAAAAGCTCTCCGGAACAACGATAACGTCTTCTTGCATTATCGGTTCATCCATTTTTACTTTCTCGATCACCTGTTCACGTTCCTGAATTTTGCGGATGATTTTCACACCCCCCTTAGCCGCTTTGTCCGAAAAACCGCCGGCCATCGTAATTGCTTTGATAACAGTCATATTTTCTTCAAACTTGTAGACATCAGGTTTGTTCACCTCGCCGGACACATAAAATACTCCTGCCTTGGCAATATAAATATTGTCACCGTCCATAATCTGGATATTCTGGGAGGTATCACCTTTTTCTACCAGCTGTATCATGTCAATAGTCAGGACACTCTTCTCTTCCAAGTCATTTGGCCCCTGTTTCCTTTTAATTATGGTTGTATCTCCAGCATCCTTTGTAAGGCCGCCTGCCTTGGAAATAAGTTCCAGAAAAGTTGTCTGTCCCTGGAGTTCATAAAGCCCTGGTTTATTAATCTGGCCAAGAATAACCGCTTTTTTACTTCTAAAATCCTCGATAAATACATTCACCTGCGGGTTGCGAATATATCCGTCTGCAAAAAGTGCCGTAATTTTATTAGAAATCTGGTTGATGGTCAGGCCGGCAACTTCCACCCTGTTCAATAATGGCAGAATGATTGTCCCATCCCCGCTGACACGGACTGTAGTCGTCAAATCATCATGGTCGTAGACTGTGATTTTAAGGACATCATCTTTTCCAACAATGTAATCCTGTGCTACAACAGGAACAGACAGCATGATGAGGAAAAGAAAGCTCAAAAGAAAACGTTGTATCATATTTAGTCTCAAAGAATGGGGCGTTATAGGGCAGCAGTCAGGCTGATAAGGAAAGTATTGGTAGAATAGTCAAAATCAGAAAAGTTGGAATCCCGTTCAATATAATAATAAGCGGCCTTGGCAGTCAGCCATTCCTTGAAACGGTATTCCACGGATGGGGACAAAAGGTAGGAGGAATCTTTTCTTTCCTTTAAAAAGCCACCATAATTCAACGCACCATCGTAGTCATCTTCAACATATTCAAGATCAAGTATGCAGGTAATTCGGTCTATCGGTTTGTAAGTGACCTTGGCATTAAACAGTGAACGCAATATGCTGTTAACACCAGCAATATTCGATTCGCTGTTCTGCCTGAAGGCCCTCAGTTCGAAATCAGTTTTCGATGAAAAAATGTAATCAAGCTGGAGTTCAACAATAACGTCATCCACATCCGAAAGTAACGAGTTATCATAATCCTTCGATGAAGAGCCAACCTTGACTGTGCCTGAGGATTTTGCTGTCATATCCCAGCTCAATCCACCGTAAAAGCGGTCCATACTGCTGTCGTAGTATGAATTCAAATCATAACTAACATCAACATTCTGGTACTGGGCAAAAATCGAGGTGCTGGCGCCCAACTCATACCAGACATAGGCAGACCAGGAATCATCCTCCCTGTCCCGGTAGTCATTTTGCGAGGCATCATAATTCACGTTAAAATTACTAAAATCCGCCATGAATTCAAGCTTTGGTCCAATATCATACGAGGCGCGAAACATAAAAAAATTGGTAGAGAATTTGTCTTGCTCGGTGGATATACCGGTTCCCCTGACATCCATAGACTTAATATACTGATCAACAAACTCAAGAGTCAGACCGCCCCTCAGGTTATACTGCAGCATTCCTTCAGCCCTTTGCTTCGTAAGGTCTTCATCGGAATTATCTGAATACATGTAGAACTCGGGGCTGTAATAAAAATAGATCTGATACCGCTTGAAATCTTTTCCTGTATCAAGATCAAGATCAAGCCCGCCCGATGCAACACTGGATGTTTCAAAATCAAGGAGTTCTTCCTTGACACGAGGGAGCGCCAGCCATATGCCAGGTGAAATTGTCGATATATAATCGCTTTCCGTATTGTCATCGGTATTATAGATATTATCGGAATAGAATTTACTTACGGTCAGAAAAGGATGGGCATAGCCTCCTCTTGAACCAAACACATCGCTGCTTATTGACCCTTCTCCGATGATCTTTTCCCGATCTGCCGAATCCTCTTCAGCTGCATTAACCTGTACCACCCCCACCAGGAGAAGTAGTGCAAAAAAATATTGTAATTTCCTTATCATTATTTTCCTTTACATCACAGTTTTCAACATAATCAAATTGCAAACTATGTATCTCTAACAACAAACAGTTCAAAATTCAATCAAAAGCCTAACGAATAAAAATTTGCCTTCACTTTACCTGCTGGATACAATAATTGTAAGTGCCTATATAGTATTCTCAGCTAATCTCTTTCTGGACTTCCGCCTGCGCTGGAGTGACGGCTGTATCGCTGACGCTAAAACGTCATTCCCGTGAAAACGGGAATCCAAGAACTATGAAGGCGACAAGAGGGGAAAAATAATTACACGCTGAGAATTGTTAATAAACACATAATTGTATTGACAGAACTATATAAGTAATTTAATTAAATAAGGTGTTAGGTTGTTTAAAATTTAAAAATTCCAAAGACATTCCAGGACTACGATGAAAAAAATAATTTATTCCACATTATGCTTAATAAGCGTTATCACCTTCAGCTCCTCTCTTAGTTTTGCTGACAACCCCTACCCCGACCCCTGCCCTGGACCATACAAAATAGTATGCGATATACCCAACAGTGAAGGTTTTATGATTTGCCATTGTGAACTGATGCCGTCCAATAGCAGTGAACAATCGACGGATGAGCCGCAGTAAAATTAGATTCTTTGAATCAAATTACCTGAAAAAGGTTTTTTTTGGGGCTATACATGTCTTCCGGATTGACAGATTATCCGGAAGATTTTTTTTTGTAAAATTCTCTTCATTTCCGGAAGAACTCCCCTCCTCCCATGATTTTATCCAGTCCGACATACACGGTTTTTATTTTCTGCCTTATTTTTTCACCTGTGATGTTCGCCACGACTGACAGATGGGCCGTTACTCTTATGGAAGCAGCAATTGCCAGTGGAATCCTACTTGCGTCTCTGGCACTATTCTCCAAAAAACAAAGGTGGTATTACCCTCCTGGTTTATTACCGCTTCTCCTTTTATTAGGCCTGACCCTCTTCCAGCTTCTGCCCCTGCCCCATTTTCTTTTACAGGCCCTTTCACCGGCAACTTTTGAACTCTACAGTGACACTATCCTCCTGCTGCACCCGCAAAGCTGGCTTCCACTCTCCGTTAACAGCCAGGCAACACTTGATGAATTCTTTCGCCTGTCTTCATATGTCCTTTTTTATGTTCTCACAATCCAACTTCTTGCCGACAGAAAACGCCTGCGAAAAACCGTATACGTCATTATATGCCTGGCAACCGGTCTTGCCCTTATCAGCATCTTGCAAAAATATACCACACCGCATCTGGCCTACGGGTTCAGGCAAATGCCCAAATTGTTGGCTACCATGGGACCCTGGCAGAACTACAACCATTTTGCCGGTTTCATGGAAATGATTTTCCCTGTTACCCTGGCCCTGTTTTACTTTTTCAGTCCCCAGGTTCATTATCAATATACATTCAAAGAGAAATTAAACAGCTTGTTTAATTCTCATACAAGCAATCGTCATTTACTCCTTGGCTTTGCTGCCTTTATTATCGGTTTATCTATTTTCCTCAGTCTTTCCAGGGGCGGCATCATTTCCTTTTTCTTATCCCTGATTTTTTTTGCTTTGCTGATCAATGCCCGGTTTAAAAAATCCAGGAAAAGCGGAGCCCTGTTCGTCACCTTCATACTCATAGTGCTTGGAGTGACCTGGATCGGCTGGGACCCCATCATGGCTCGTTTTGCCCGCTTAGGATGGGAAATGCATGCAACGACCAATCGTCTTGCCGTCTGGCAGGACAGCATGCACATCATCAGGGACTTCCCGCTTTTCGGCAGCGGCATGAATACCTTCGGCAACATCTACCAGGCATACTGTACTTCGCCAACGCCTGGAATTTTTTACCAAAGAGCCCATAATGACTATATTGAACTTCTCACAGATGGCGGGCTTGCAGTTTTTCTACTCGTTATCTGCTTTCTGGCAGCGGTTGTTTATTCATCATTCAAAACATTCAGAACGCGACGGGATCCGTATCTCCTTTATCTTTACATCGGCAGTTTAACCGGCATCTTCTCACTCCTGCTGCACAGCTTTACCGATTTCAATCTGCACATTTACTCAAACGGCCTTTACTTTTTCCTTCTCCTTGGCCTTCTTGTTGCTTCAGCCAACACCAATCTACACGAACGCCGCCAACCGAGCAGGCTGAAGGCCGCCAGACCCATAACAGCCTGGATGCTGACCGGATTTGCCACCATTGTGCTGCTTGGTTCACTGGCATTTAACCTTGGCACCCTCACGGCAACGTACTATACAAACAAAAACTATGACTTCATGGCCAACCGGGAAACAATTGAAGACGCAGCACCGAACAAGGCAAAAAACGCCATCGATAAAGCCCTGCTCTTCGCCCCCCTCCATGGCAACCAGTTTTATATGTCCTCCCTCTATGCCGAATCAACCGACACCAAACAGGGCTTATTGAATAAAGCCATACTTCGTGACCCATCAAACGGCATTTTCCTCCAGGAGGCAGGGCGTTTTTATGCAGAGCAGGGAGATGATGAACTCGGGGAAAAATTAATATCTGTCGGCGCGAAATACGGTATCTCCCGCCCCCGCCGCCTTCATTATTATGGGGCATGGCTCTTGGAACGCGGAAGAAAAGATGACGCAGCGGAACAAATCCGCCAGGCAATATTTCTTGATTCCAGAAACCTTGAGAAATATATCACCACCTTTCAAACCTATGAATATTCCTGGCAGGACGCTTCTTATGCCATTCCGCACAAAAATGATGCTTACTACCATTTTGCCCGTATTTTAGAAAAACAGAATGAAATGATTCTCGCGGAAGATTACTACCTGAAAGGACTGGAACCCATAGATGGGCAAGAAACAATAAAACCCTACTATTTCAACACAGTCTACTGGTTCCTCATAAAACAGAAAAAGGAAGAAAAGGCCCTGGCAATAGTGTTACAGGGAATCAAACAATTCCCCGACAATATCGATTTTCGGCTCCTCGCCGCCGACAGATACAAAAAAATGGATTTTCAATTCCTGGCAACAAAACTATACAAAGAAATACTCAACATTGACCCAGACAACCAGAAAGCCCAAAAACGTCTAGCTGCCATAAAGCACCCCTAACCCCCAATGCCCCGTCCATCTGCATACGGCAAACAGCAAACCTAAACCCTCTGCCCTGAAGAAATAGCCATTTTTTTTAACCGTTGGCTGATATCGGTACCAATTTTTTGAGCATCATTCACAGGTACGTCACATTCCTCAAAAACTAAATCCCACGTGGAAACACAATCATGAACTTCACGAATGATTTCCATAGCTTTTTGCCGCTGTTTTATTCCAACGAATTTGGCTGCCGCCAAAAGTATTCCAATATCCGGCAACCTGTTATTGAGACCTATTCCCAGAACATGTTCGCGATTAAAACCGATATTAGGGACTAAATCGAAGTGAAATTCTCGACATCTACTTCGATCAAACAGCTCCACTCTCTGAGGAATTTTATGGCTCAGCATAACGCGCCGATCGGCGTGGTCGTAAATAACTCCAGTGAGATCCTTCTTCTTCAAAACAACATCATCCAGATTCCCGTCAGTTTTCTCTAACCGCAAAAGAGTTATCATCCTGCAATTTCAAGTCGACAAAATTCATATAGTTTCAATGCGTGAAATAATATCGTGGAAAAATTCTATGGACCAGACATCAAGAGACTCAGGGTGTTTGACAAAAGGAGCAACATCAAGACGAGCCTGGTCAACATTGATCTCATTAGTTTTACTATGCAGTAATTTTATGAATTGAGTTTTGTCCAGAGTCTTGCTGCCAGACCAGTGTCCACTCTGGCGCATACGTTGTTCAAGGTGGCTGAGGCGAAGTTCCGGGTGATTGGCCACATACCAGACAAGATCGTACCAGTCTCTTCCCTTTACCCGGTTTTTCCAATTGCGGAAGAGTACAGCATGCATTTTTCCGGCAAACAGATCAGGCAGCGTATAGGTGCGGACTGCAAAGGGTATTGGATGCAATAGATATTTACTTTCAGTGGAAAACCCTGGAGGGGGATCAGTATCGACTTCAAGCTTGATTTTTAAGACCTGATCTCTATGAATTTCCCGAACAATAGATTTGTCGATAGTAATGATCAGAAGTTCATTCAACGTATTGGTCTTGAGAAAGGCTGACTGCACAGCACCCCCCACAGCCTTATTTATGAGCTCAACATGGACATTGAACCCGAATGCCCGCAGCTCTTTCTCAAGAGCAGCAGTGTATTTCTCAATTTGAAATTTTTCGCTTGGGGCAAGAAGAGAGAAATCCAGATCCTCTGAAAACCTATCCAAACCATATAATATGCGCAGAGCAGTACCGCCGTAGAATGCCGTTTTTTCAAAAAACTTACTTCGCCAGAGTCCCAGCAGGGCAATTTCCTGCAGTATTTCACGCAGGGCATGAGTATAGTCCGCAGAATTGCGACATGTATACTTGGACATCATTTTCGCGACAGCGTCATGCATGACTAAGGCAACTCCATTCTAGATTTTTTTTGGCCTCCTGCGCCGCATCAGATCAGCCAGTAACCTTATTTTTCTTGAGCCATAATCTTCAGCATATTGTTCTATTTTATCTGGATCCATTTCTTGTAAAATAGTTGGGTCCAGGCGAAGGCTGTCAAAAAGGTAAGAGCAAACAGCCTGTTGGGAGGTAATCGGCAGAGCCTGATCACAGCGGATTTTATCTGCTAATGCCTTTTCCGGAGTTGCAATCAGAAAAGAGTTCCCACTCTCTAATTCCACCATATCCATACCTGTTTGAAATGCAGAAAGGGGAATCGTCTGGTAAGTGAATACTCCGACCGGGGTAACAAATTTTTTTGATCGGCCAGTAGTTACCGAAGTAACAGTCTCAACCCGTTCAGGAATCATTCCATAGTGCTGAAGCGCGTAGTCCAGGGATATATACGATGGGCCGAAAATTAAGTTTGCCAGGAGTTCCAGAGAATAAGGACGTCTTCGATAATCCTCGCCAAAAACATAAAGCCCTTTCTTGACGCGTATAATAATTTTTTTTCGCAGTAAATCAGTGATCTTATCCCTCGGATGAGAGTAGTTTTTCAGAAACTCAGAAAGAGTTTGGTAATCAAACTCTTCGCGTCCAATATATTTTCTGATGTGTTCGATCATCAACAATCCTTAATACTGCAGAAGATAGTCTTTTATGCTTCTCACCTGTCACGATAGCATGCCCACGACCAGTATGTCGATGTTTTTTCGACTTACTGTGTTTGTTTTGTGGTTGAAAAAGGGAGTATACTTTAGAGTTGAAGTTTATATATGAAGGTGCTCAAAATACTGTTGAGTGTCTTTCTACCTGTGTATCAACTTAGTGCTGTAATAATAGTTTTATTCTCTTTTCGGGTAACAATCCGCAGTGCGATGCGTTTCATCTCAGAATGCATTATTCCGTTCAGTCAATGCATTATTCGCCTGTCCACTTTTTCGGGGGAAGATCATTATGTAATTTCAAGGTTGAAGTATGAAATTGCATAATATCGAGATAGAGCTATTCGTCAATCGAAAAACAAGGGGGTATTTGATTACCGCTCGCTTCAAAGTTTAACCCGATATATTATCCCCCGTTTCCTTTGATCCGCACGCAGTTAACAGCCAACAGCAGACAGCAACGATCTTTTTCGCCAACAACTATAGCCGAACACACCCTTGAAACAATAATATGATTATGATATATTGGGTGTGTCTCGATACTGCAAACAGAAAGGAGCGCTCACTTAAATGCAACGACAACAATTACAATTCCTCTACACGTGGCTGCATAATAAAAACCGCAAACCTCTTATTATCCGTGGCGCCAGACAGGTTGGGAAATCGACACTGGTAGAATTGTTCGCCCAGCAATATCAACAAACTCTACGTACTGTTAACCTTGAACGCCACCCTGAGTTGTCCCTCATATTTTCAGGCAAAGATCCTGAACAGATAATTCAACAAATAGAGTTTTTACCGAATATGGAAAGTATTGGTGATGATACTCTTTTGTTTCTTGATGAAATACAGGCCGTTCCGGAAGCCATTCCTGCTCTGCGGTATTTTTATGAGGATATGCCTGAATTTCCGATTGTCAGCGCCGGATCTTTATTGGAATTTGCCCTGGCAGACCATACTTTTTCCATGCCTGTGGGAAGAATTCAGTATTTACACATGGGGCCCATGACTTTCAGCGAGTTCCTGTTGGCAATGGACGAGGAGCGACTGCATGATTTTATCAATCATTATGAATCAGGCCGGGAAATCGGAGAGATCGTCCATCAGCGCTTGCTGCATTTACTTAGGTCTTATTATTATATCGGTGGTATGCCTGAAGCAGTGGCGGTTTTTGCTGAGACTCGCAGCTACAAAGATGTGAGCGAAGTACATAATTCTATAATCGAAACCTATCGTGATGATTTTCCTAAATACGCGGGCGCAAGAAATTTAAACCGCATGCTTAATGTATTTAATTTTGCAGCCAGAAATGTGGGCGTGAAAATTAAATACAGCACTATTTCACGTCACGATCAGAGCGTTACCATAAAGAAGGACATTGAGCTACTGGCAATGGCTCGTGTGATCGGCAAAGTGATCCATAGCCATTGCACCGGTTTGCCGCTGCAGGCTGATCTTGAGGAAAAGGTTTATAAATTACTCTTCCTTGATATTGGACTGATGAACGCGATTTGCGGCCTGGACTGGCGTAGTATCTCACAGATGGATGAAACGAAACTCATCAACCAGGGAGCCATTGCCGAACAATTTATCGGACAACATTTACAGGCCATGCTTGCGGATAAACCAAATCGTGAATTAAACTACTGGCTGCGTGAAGGACGTTCGTCTAACGCTGAACTGGATTTTGTCATTGGACTGGGGGGAAATATAATCCCCATAGAGGTTAAATCAGGTGCGACAGGCACCCTGAAATCCCTGCATCAGTTTATGGGTACCAAACAGGCACCACTTGCCATCCGGTTTGACACACAGCAACCCACTGTTCATCAGATAGATACCGTTATCAATATAAACAAACAAAGCAAACAGATAAAGTATCCATTAATTTCACTTCCCCTCTACCTGGTGGAACGATTAGATGCCATTGTAAACAACTATCAAACCTAAATCTCAAAGTCGTCCTCAGACCTCAAACTTACTGTTTCCTCCATCTGCAGAAAAGCGAAGCAGAGATTTCGAAATGCAAGCTTTCACGTTTCGTCATCCCCGAATGTTTTATCGGGGACCCAGATGCTTACATGTACACAAAATTGGGGTCAGACCCCATTATCTTAAGCTCTTACCTAAAGAACTGCCCGTTTTTTTCAACCGTTGTCGGATATCGGCACCAATTTTTTTAGCATCCTTCACCGGCACATCACACATGGCAAAAACTGAACTCCACCTGGAAACACACTCATGAACTTCACGGATGATTTCCAAAGCTTGTTGCCGCCGCTTTATTCCAAAGTGCTTGGCTTCTACCAGAAGTATTTCAATATCCGAGGGCCTGTTATTAAAACCGATACGCAGTACATGTTCGCGGTTGAACCCGACGTTAGGTACCAAGTCGAAGGCCGGACTTAATCGCCAACCAGTGTCATCATGTAACATGAGGAAATTTTTCAAGTGGTCATCGGTGTTGCCGATCATCACATTGAAAACCATCTGCCGGTAAAGCCGTTGGAGATCTTGACCCGGTTGCCTGGAAACATGCTTGATCACCTCTGCCAAGTCCTGGTAACCGAAATTGTAGTAGCCATCGGCCTTGAGCAGTGATTGCATGCTGACCAAATGATTGCGTCCGCCGGCTTCATTGATATCGAACCTTCTCACCAGTAGGCATTTTCCGGAACCTACCGATATAAGCCTGGTCTCTGCCGTTTCGACCCCAGCCCGGCGCCCTAGCTCCATGCCTGCCGCCTCAAGACTTACCACATTCAGTTGATCTTTAGCGCTGGAAAATTTGGCAAGGTATGAGCCGTTTTCGTCCTCAATCAGTGCTTTAGGCCTTGCCCCGCCTGGAGAACTACCAGCCTGGAACAGCAGTAAAAATTCATCATCGGCCACTGCAACGGGATCCTGCTCGAATTTATCCGCAAGTAAAGCCAGTTCCTGCAGATGACGACTGGAAACTTCAGTTACTTTCAATTCCGGTCTTCCTTCCTCCACGTAACTTAAAGCCCCCAAACCCTGGTTACCCAATAACCGCAATAACTGAGGAACACGCTGTTCATTGCGGCCCAAATTGTGGTGAATGACCATGAGTTTACGTCCCCAGTCGTCCGGCAAACTGTCTTCAAAAACGCCATGGACCCCGGAATAGGGCCGGTCCGCGCTATAAATTTCCTTGGACAACGGAAGGTGCAGTGGATCAAGCGGAAAGGCCCGAGGATTCTCCAGGTACTCGGAAGCGTAGCGGAACTGTCCATCCAATCCCCCCTTGACAGGGTCCGGATCGGCAACAACCAAGGTGCCAGCCTTGACACTTTCTCCTGTTGGCAAGGTTAGCCAGACATCAAGTCTTATCATTTCTTCATCTTCCGTCTTCCGCCGGCTCGCTGTCGTTTACTGCTCTTCCTCTCAAACTTAGCAAAGAGATTTTCCTTTTCGACCAGTAGATCCTGCCAGTCGTCAAGTCTATCAAGAAGGCTGCTGGCTCTCAACCAATTTCCGATTGGCGTCTGCGGGGAGCCTTTTTCCATCAGACTATAGGTCTGACGGGTCAAGCCCAGCCGTTGAGCAAATAGCTCCTGGCTTTCGTTCCGGGCCAGGCGTGCTTCTTTCAACCGTTGGCCAAGCTGCCTGAGCAAAGACTCAATACTCATATCTTCGTTAAACATATTTAACTTAATAGCATAAAAATAGCCACTATGTAAAGAATTTATGACATTGCAATTGATCCATGGTCCTTTTCTTTCTGCAAGACTGAATTTTCTGTTACCGCCAGCTGACCACTCACATAAAGCCCTCATGTGTTAAATCCTCAGTCCTCAAATCGACTGTTTTCTCCATCTGCCTACAGCCACCCGCAAACTGCAAACTTTTTTGTTCAGCAAAATGCAGACAGCATACTTCCTTTTACCTGTCTAACATTCTGTACTATAATCAGTCTCTAATCCCCCGAGTCCTCCACTGAGCCAATTGTTTATGCCCATTACGAAAATTCTAGATAAACCATATAGCTTCCTCGCCTTGTTTCTTTCTCCCTGGAAGGATGAAGCGACCCTCCACAATTTGCGCGAAGCATTACGCCTCCACAAAATTTGCTGGGAACAGCTTCTTTTCACTGCAAATTCTCATCGGTGTACACCTTTATGGTATGTGCAGATGCGGAAAGATGGGTTCCTTGAATTTCTCCCAGAAGAACTGCAGCAATATCTCGATAATCTTTATGAATTAAATGTTGCACTATTTATCAGGGATTGACAGCCGGGAAAAACTCATCCGTTCCCCCCGTGTCGGACAAAATTTCGAATCATTCGTGATTGAAGAAATAATCAAAGGGGTTCAGGCCAGCAAAACAACCCATTTGGAACTACTCTTATTTCAGGACAAAGCACGCGGCAGAAGTGGATCTGATCTTGGACGGCAAATTCGGTACGCTGCCAATTGAAGTAAAATTTTCCACATCTACATCAATCAAACAGCTTCACTCTCTGAGTAATTTTATGGCCCAGCATAACGCGCCAATCGGAGTGGTCGTTAACAACTCAAGGAAGATCCGCCTTCTTAAGGACAACATCATCCAGATACCCGTCAGTTTTATATGAAGGGAAAGTAGGCAGTTAAACCCTCCAAATAAATTGCTATATGCATTTCTGTGCAGTATTATTTTTTTATGTGGTTGTAAACAATTCTCAGTTAGATTTTTTCTGGATTCCCGCGAACGCGAGAACCCAGCATTAACGACTCGCAAGCTGTTCTTTTGCTGAGAATTCTTTAGACCCATATTCTTTTAAATGTATCCATTTATGGAGGCTCTTATGCAATTAGCACTGCCAATCGACAAAATGACAGTTTCCGATAAGCTCGAGGTAATGGAACTGCTCTGGGACGACCTCTGCCGCACTCCTGAACAAGTTCCCTCTCCAGAATGGCACAAAAAAACCCTGCTCGAAAGGGCAAAACGAATCACTGAAGGGTCCGCAAAATTCTCGACTTGGTCGGAGGCCAAAGAGAATATAAGAAATTCCATTAAATGAATCTTCGCATCCTCGATGAGGCACAGCAAGATTTGATTGACGGTTTTAGGTTTTATGAGAAACAAGAAGCCGGCCTTGGGGATATTTTCTTGATTCTCTTTTTTCAGATATTGATTCTCTGCAAATTTACGCTGCTATCCATCCCCTGATCTTTAGTTATCACCGGTTGCTCTCCAAGCGCTTTCCTTTCGCCGTTTACTACCGGATAGAGGAAGAGGAACATACAATTCTTGTTTATGCTGTGCTGGACTTGTCGTCGAAATCCAGCCTGGGTCCGTGAACGATTGTCATAACTACGTAACTTGCCGGATTTAAATTGTGCCTTACACCTCAGCCATCAGTCCTTTTCTGCCGACCGCAAACCGCCAACTGCCTACTTTTTTTAAACCTTCCCCCAACTCCGCAAACTAAAAACCTTGCGAAGCAACAACCTCAACCGCACCCAAACCTGCCCTTGGTTGCCGGTATAACAAACATTCTGCCAGATCCAGACGGGCAAGCTGATGAAATAATAGCACTTAACCAACCCCCTGACCAATGTCCCCAGAACCTTATCTCTCCTGGACTCGGGTATATCTTTATGCCGGGCCGAGAACCTCCCTGCCGCTGTCAGCCGCGCTGCATGAAAACGCGCCCTCCAAGATACCGGTATCCCATCAGGCAGAGGCATTCCCATAAGCCTGTGGGCCAGCAGAAGATACGTCGCTGCCTCGGTATCAACCCCACCGGAATCACAGGTCGCATACCATTTCCTAAAGTCTATTTCAGGCCAGTATTTTTGTGACAGAAAGGCAAATTCGGCAAGCTGCGAAAGAGGAAGATGGCCGCGGATAAAATCAGCCTCGCCGATCACGGCATGGATGGTATTGTGAATAAGGCGGGTTGTCGGATCAAGAACTAGAACATTTTGGCCGCGAAAGGGAAGGGCAGTAGTATTTCCCCAGGCATCTTCCTTCGAAAGGATTCCCCCCATCCGCGCGTAGCCGATGCGATAATGGATTTCAATGACAACGGGAGTCTCTGGTTTATGCAACCCGTTGATGTGGTGATGCCGCTTGTCTGTGGGGAGATTATCTAATTCTTTGCCTGGATCAGGGATCTCAACATAGCCACATCCCTGCAAAATCTGCCCGGCCCTTTCAGCATCGGCCTCAGGAACCATAATATCAATATCCTGGACGAATCGTGCACCACCATTTCCATAGAGACCGTCACTGAAAGCAGCCCCACCCTTTAACAGAATCGAATTGATGCTGTTCTTCTCAAAAAGGCCAAGCATCTCTTGCAAAGCCTCAAAAAAGAACTCATTCCTCTCAACATTCAGCTCATAGAGATGTTCAAGATATTCCTGCAGATCAGCAGGAAGAAGCCCAAGCAGTCCGTCCTGCTTGAGACATGAAAACCATAAGGGGATGCACATCTGCAGGTTTGCCTGGTAAACCAGTGAGTCCCAATGGATCTTATTCCCAGATATCAACCTGCAAAGACTATCTTGTGTCTTTTTGCCCTTCCAGGGAGACAGAAAAAATGCTAGAAGCGCAAAGGCATTGTCAACCTGCAGTTTTCCGCCCATATTCGCCATCATTCACTTCTCTTTACTCCAGGATTCATCTAACTGTTGTCCTTGCATTTCTCCGGAAAATCCGTCAACTGCAGACAGTAAACTGCAAACTTTCTGCTCAGTCATCAGCCTTTTTCTCAGCAAGACAGGCACGGCCACGTTCAGTGATACTGTACTTCTGATCAGCCGCCCGGGGTTTGTCAGGATTGGACATTGCAATTAATCCTTGACTTAGTGCAGGCTGCAAGTAGTTTTTACGGAAATGCTCCCTGTTTCTCAAACTAAGTTTTTCTTGTAACTCTCTACGGCTAAGAGGCTTATCTAATACTTCGAGAAGTTTGAAGACTTGCGTGGTGACTTGCGTGGTGACTTGATCGGTCAGCAGTATCTCAACTTTAAAAAAATCACCCAACTCTTCCACGGAGAGTGTAAGCTCAGGGTACCCTTCCAGAAATTCACGAATACGGACAAAGCCTGTTCCATACCGTTCAATATCGCCAGTAAGATAAAACGCTTCAGCTACCAGTTTGTTACGTATAGAAGAGACATAATCATTACGTTTTAAATCCGCGAGGCTGAGTTGCCCATAAAGACGACCTGGATTTGTGAAAAGTATCCGGTCATCAAAAATTTTGATAACAATATCTGAGAAGTTTTTATAATCTCGGTGCACTATACAATTCAATAGAAGCTCACGCAATGCCTCTAAAGGATACTGCCAACGCTCCTTGCGTTGAATAGAACCATCAAAATGATATGAAAGGTTGATATGCTTTTTGATAAAGGTCATCGCCTCATCAACTATCCCAAACAAAGGACCCTTGACGACATTATCATCAATAATGGTTGCCGCCATCGGTATTGGCAAAGGCAACCAGAGAGATGATAACCTCTTTGCCAAAGGATTTTTTAAACTCAACCTGTTGTGATTCCACTACTCGTTCACCTTATCAATACGTTATCAAAGTCCCAGAGCATCCCACAAGTCCTCATGACTCTAAATCTTCACCCAAACATCTACCAACCACATACTTGACATTCCGCCAACAGCAGACTGCCAACAATTTTTTCAGCAAACTGCAAACTTTCTTTACTGCCTACTTTTTAAAAGGCTTGCGACAAAGTTCCCAGGCGAGGAGCAGTAAAAAAAGAGAATTAGTAACAAAATAGCGTTTGAACAACCGGCGGGGTTCCTGAATGAGGCGAAACAGCCACTCCAAGGAGAAATCACACATCCACTGGGGGGCCCTTTTCTGCAAACCGGCAAAAACAGGAAAGGCCCCACCGATGCCAACCATCACAGACTTGATTTTACCCTTATTCCGTGCCATCCATTTTTCCTGCTTTGGGCAGCCTAAAGCTACGAGGACTATGTTGGCTCCAGAATCATTTATTCGTTTAATGTCTTCCTTTACTTCTTCTTCTGTCAGTATTCGAAAGGGTGGTGAATGGCTTCCTGCCATCTTGAGATCAGGATATTCCTTTCCAATCCCTTGAGTTATGGCATTCAGGACGCCAGGAGTGGAACCATAGAGAAATACCGAAGCATTCCTGGATTCAGCGACAGCAAGCAAGTCAGGCATCAAGTCCATACCTGCCACCCGATCCTGCTTTATCCCGTATAAAAGTCTTAAAGCCGGTTCCTCGCTGTTTCAGGTGGGTAAACGGAAATCAAGTTTTCCACCTATGAGGT
>JACKQG010002830.1_pt1 | contig 22027 bp, 16 predicted proteins | sample 8237621 | NCBI WGS metagenome assembly JACKQG01 (sample SAMN15677084, study PRJNA649215) | marine metagenome | biome: marine; feature: Black Sea; material: saline water; isolation source: suspended particulate matter (SPM) from the Black Sea western gyre | collected 2013-06-09/2013-06-10 | depth... | reverse complement strand
AATCTCAATAGATCTATTACAAAAATGTAAGCTAATATTTACAAGTTACAAATATGTGCTTTCTTAGCTTGATGACTTTTCACGAATGCATCAACGTTAGATGTTCGATGTTCAAATTGTTGCATCTGAAATTACGACTAAACCTTATTATCACGTTGAAATTACGTATACAGGTCAGGAGTTCTGAAATTACGGGCCAACCCCGCAAGGCGGGACAGGCTGGGCACAACCTTTTTCGTTATAGAATCCGAAAAAGTCATGACTAATTCGGCATAAGGGCTTAAAAAGTCGCACCATTTCACCGCAACATTGCCCGCTCCATTCTTAAATCTCCCAAGTATTATTTTTCAGATCAGAACGATCTGGTGTTTGATCCCATGGCAGGCGGTGGAGTGGTGGCTGACACCTGTCTCGCGTTTAACCGGAAATGCTGGAGCTTTGATATGGAAGATCGGCCGGATACACGCCCGGAAATCGAACCCTATTTCTGGGATTTCGATGATTTGAAATGGCCGATAAAAGGATGCTGAAAATCTTTATAGACAATCCTCCAATCAACAAAATTTGCTCTCGACAAGACAGGTGGTCTGCGCCTAAATTTCCTGAAAAGTCGTACATTTTGATAAAACCCGGTGGTTGACAAGATGCCTGTTATCAGGTATCTGAATCTTATCTGCCGGAAGATGGATAAGAATTGCCCCTATATCAATAACGGCACAATATGTTGGTATTCATCCGAAGAAGGACAAAGAATTATTAAAAGACTTTGTGCACTTAAATCAAGATTTTTCCGAACGAAAATTTGCTTTAAATGAAATTTTTGAAAGAATTGATAATATTGAAAAAGATGTAAAAACCTATCTTTTAGAATTAATATGGCATAATTTAGCAAAGGTGCAACGAATGTATCTATCCGGTTTAAATATTGATTTTCCAGCGGCTGATTAGCCACGTTCGGCGGACAAGATATAACTTGCAGGTTGGCAACTGAAACAATCAATTCGAACGTTGGGATTGCCCTACTATCAGGAGGTAACAATGAATTTAAATACTGTTTCCATATTCGATCTGAGTCCACCAGAGAAGCTACAACTGGTGGAAGATCTCTGGGACGATCTGGCGGCTACTCCGTCAGAGGTTCCTGTATATGAATGGCAAAAGGAGGAGTTGGCTCGTCGAAAGGCCAATTTGATGAACAACCCGACTTCGGGTCTTTCGTGGGACGATGTAAAACGCAGGGTTCGAAGTCGCTATGGCCGTTGAACTAATAATCGCGCCGGAAGCACAACAGGACGTCGATGAGGCATATGGTTGGTACGAAGATCGTCGACCTGGTTTGGGGGAAGAGTTTCTCGGCTGTGTGGACGCTTGTATTCAGGCAATTTGTCGCATGCCTGACCTCCACGCTAAAGCCCACGAGGAGTATCGTCGGGCATTTGTGAGGCGATTTCCATACGCCATCTTACGAGTACACTGGTGGGAAGGTGACCGTCTACTGCATCTTCCATGCATCCCGGGACCCAAAGAAGTGGCGCAATCGCTTGGTGTGACTTGCTAAACATCGCCGAACCTGTCAGTTTAGGTGACAGCCAGGGCCGGGCCTGTTATCCTGTCAAAGATACGTGATTAGGGTATAATTTTGCCGGTTAAAGTGCCCGTGAAAATCGGTACTTAATAAGCAGCATGAGCCGTAGTATCATTGGCGATAAAAACTCCGGTTATGGGAAAGCATCTCCAAGCCTCACCTGTACCGCTTGGACTCCTGGTCGTAATAACGGCTTCGTCAAAATCACAAACCAGGGTGCTGGTACTGGTAAAAGGATTATTAGGCAATGCCGACCCCTTGATATAGGGGCCGTATTTATATACGGTTGTATCCTTGGTAGTGCTGATAAGTCCGGCTTCACTAGTATATTGCGTAAGCTGGGCGACAAATGCAAGTGCTGCAGCACCATCAGTTCCGGTAGTACCGGCGGCACCTGTATTATTCCTGCCGGGATAAGTGCTTGCATGCTGGGCGTAGTAGGTCTCGACGGCGCTGCGAACGCCGCTCAGGTTGGTCTGGAGCGTACTTACCTTGGCGTCTTCGGTGGAGACTGTAATCTGGGGAATAATTATCATGGCCAGGATCCCCAGCACAACAATGACTATCAGCATTTCAATCAAGGTAAATCCTGCTTGATTCTTAAACTTGGTAATCATAACTTAGTCTCCTCCTTTAGCTTTAAGATCATATACAACCATATATCGGACAAAAAACTTAAAACATTAGTTTTTTTAAACCCCCGGTTATTAAACCCTTAATGAATCGTATGTGATAACTTAAAAATTGGAAGAATCACGGACGAAACGATCAGTCCCACTACTATTCCCATAACTATCAGCGCCACAGGCTCAATCATGGAAGCGATCTTTTTTAACTCCTGTTCTATTTCATTATCATAAAACACAGCCAGCCGCAACATGACTTTTGGCAGGCTGCCGACTTCTTCTCCGGTGGCTACCATCTGTTTGACCGATTCCATGACATAAGGATTGTCGGCAAACGGCTGCGAGAACCTGCCGCCCTGCTTCACATGGGACATAACCTTGGCTACAAAATGCCTGAAATGCCGGTTACTAAAAGTGTCTTGGGTCACTTTCAGCGCTTCGATAAGAGGCACCTGACTTTCCATCAAATTGCCTAATGTTCTCAGAAATTGAGCGGTATATATTTTATTCGATATCCTGGAAAGCAACGGTGCGCCCACAAGAAAGCGGTCAATCAGGGCCTGGCCGTGCTCACTATCTTTCCAAAATTTTAAAGCCAATATCAGCCCGGCGATAGAGACAAGATACACCCACCAGTATAGCTTAAGCGAAGCGCTCAGGGCCATCAGAAATCGGGTACTGAAAGGTAAAACATGCTCCTTGCCTTCAAAAAGGACGGCAAATTTGGGCAGGATGCCGGCCAGAACAAAAATGATTACCACTGTTGACAAAACACACAATACCACAGGGTACATCAGGGTGCTCTGGACCTGGGTGATAAGCGCCTGTCGCTTTTCCTGCATCTCCACCGTGCGCTCCAATATTCCTTTTAAATAACCGCCGGTTTCCCCGGCTTTGACCATGCTGACAAAAACACTTCTGAATATTTGAGGATGCCTGCTCATGGCATCTGAAAGCTGGCGGCCTTCCTCAAGATCAAGCTTCATGGAGCGGATCACCGCCTCAAAAGCCGGGTTTTTGGTTTGATCCGCCGCAGCTTGCAGCGCATTGGTCAAGGATGTACCGATCTCAAGCATCAATGCAAGTTGGGAAATAAAAAAAGTTATCTCCCCGGGCGTGATCCTTTTCCCGAAGCGGCGCATGATATGACCATGCTGCCCGGCATCAGGCTCAAGCATTGCTCCCGGATCAGAGTCTTTTTGTTTGATTACTATAGCCAAAAGGCAATACTCCAATACAATCGCTGCGCGATTCTATATAACGCGGCTGCGCCGCTTTAGTACTAATAAAAAGCGTAGTTGATAGCGCCTTTTTTTGAAAAATTCTGAAGCCCGACGATGTTCTAAACCCTAACTTATTGAGAAGTTTCCAAAGAAATCGACAACATGTTAATATTTTTATCAAATTGAAATATAGGTGTCAAATACAAAATCTTTCCGGCGCCCTGGAATTGTTGCTATCCTTTTTTTATTTTTATTGATAAAATCACGTTAACCGTTCAGGAGTTCAAGTATTTTGCCACCAAGGCACTAAGACACTAAGATTAATATATGTAAAAGTCATTTGTCATTTGCCACTGGAGTGCTACGCTTGAAGAGCGCTACGCTTTAGGATCGCTTCGCTTTAGGGGGAAAAATCTTTTTATCAATTCCCCTCAAGGCCGCCAGGCCGCTCCTCAAACGAAGTGCTCTTCAAGCGTAGCGCTCTTCAAGCATAGCGGTCTTTTCTATCCCCCTTCTTGGTGTCTTGGTGTCTTCGTGGCTAAACAATTAAAATCGCGCATATGAACAACGACATCTATAATCTTAATACATTTCATCGCAGGGCCGTTTTTGCCATCTGTCTGCTTGGTATCATCATTTATTCCAACAGCTTAAACTGCGCTTTTGTATTTGACGACCAACAAAATATCACCGAAAATACTTTTATCCGCTTAACGGAGCTTGGTTTTGAAAAATTATCCGCCGCAGCCTTTAAAAGTCCCCATGCAAATCGACCGGTTGCAAATGCCAGTTTTGCCGTTAATTACTACTTTGGCAAATATAATACCGCCGGATATCACGTTGTTAACATCCTGATTCACCTCATTAACGGAATTTTAGTATATATTTTCACTTTGTTAACTCTCAAGCAGGCCGGCATTGCCGCGCCTGAAGACTCCCGATCCCCTCAGTTTTACACGGCATACATCTCCTTATTTGCGGCTCTGATCTTTATTGCTCATCCACTGCAGGTCCAGTCGGTGACTTACATTGTGCAGCGCATGAACAGTATGGCGCTAATGTTTTATCTTTTGTCATCAATTTTCTATATTCGCGGAAGATCAACCCTAATAAGATGGAAACGGCGGACACAATGGGCCGGCTGTCTGCTGTGCTGGTTTTTAGCCTTAGGATCCAAAGAGATAGCAGCCACACTGCCTCTGGTCCTGTTGCTTTACGAATGGTATTTTTTCCAAAACCTAAGTAAAGACCGGCTTAAACGAAATCTTATATACTGCATCGGCCTTGTCGTTCTTTTGGGTTTGACGGCATATATGTTTTTAGGATCAAACCCCCTTGACCACATAGCAGGATCGTACATTCACCGGGATTTCACCTTGGAGGAAAGAGTTCTGACCCAGTTCAGGGTGCTCGTCGTTTATTTGAGCCTGTTTTTCTATCCGCATCCTTTAAGACTTAATCTTCTTCATCACATCACAACGTCCCATTCATTATTGGACCCCGTCACCACTCTTTTTTCCCTGCTGATTCTGGTCTTTCTCCTGGTTCTTGCCGTTGGTATTGCCAAAAAACAGCGACTGGTCTCCTTTTGTATCCTCTGGTTTTTTATCCATTTGATGATTGAGTCTTCCATTATCGGCTTGGAGATTATCTTCGAGCACCGGCTCTATCTGCCCATGGTCGGCCTGGCCTTGATGACGGCTTATCTTTTTTTTCAGCTTTTATCAGCACATCGAACCTGGGTTTTTATTGTTTCCGCGGCCATTATCGTCTCTTTGGGAACGGCAACATACTTAAGGAATAAAGTTTGGCAGGACCCTATTACCCTCTGGTACGACGTTATCTCCAAAAACCCCCATAGTTCCAGAGCGCAATATAATCTAGGCTCCGACCTGGGGCGACAGGGAAATCTCAAGGAAGCCATTGATCATTTATCAGAAGCATTGAGGCTCAAACCTGATTACACCAAAGCACACAACAATCTTGGATTGGCTTTATTTAAGCAGGGAAATTTAGAGCAGGCCGCGAATCATTTCTCCGCAGCTTTGCGAATTCAACCCGGTAATTCAGCGGCCCATTATAATTTGGGCCTTGTGATGGAGAAAAAAGGGCATATCGAGGTCGCCGTCAACCATTATTTAGAGGCCTTGCGCATCAACCCCGATTTTGCCGAAGCACACAACAACCTGGGGATCGCCTTGCAAGCACAGGGGCGTCTCAAAGAGGCTGTTTATCATTTATCCGCAGCGCTGAGGATCCGCCCCGACTATGCCGAGGCCCACCACAACATGGGATCTGCCCTGGAAATGCAAGGAGATGTCAAAAAAGCCATTGACCATTATCTTGCGGCCCTTAAGGTCCGCACGAACGATGTCCGGACATACAATAATCTGGGAGTTGCCCTGACGCGACAGGGAATGCTGGCAGAAGCTGTTCTTTGCTACTCAGAGGCGTTGAAACTTAAGCCCGACGATGCCGGAACGCACAATAACTTGGGGGTCGTGCTGCAGCAACAGGGTAAAAGCAAAATGGCGCTTGAACACTATCTAGAGGCACTCAGGCTCAAGCCCGACTATGCCGAGGCCCACAACAATTTAGGAATTGCACTGGCCGGGCAGGGACGTTTTACAGAGGCTGCTGATCATTTTTCCGAAGCGCTGCGCATCCGGCCCGATGATGCCCGGACACGCCACAACCTGGAGCTTGTTCAGCGTCGGATAGACAGATCCACCGGAGACAAAGCTTTGGATTAATCCTGAAAGGGGGATAGAAAAGAGCGCTATGCTTGAGGAGCGCTACGCTTTAGGATCGCTTCGCTTAAGGGGGAAAAGTCTTTTTATCAATACCCCTCAAGGCCGCCAGGCCGCTCCTCAAACGAAGTGCTCCTCAAGCGTAGCGCTCCAATGAAAAATGACTACATATCCACGGAAGTTGCCTGCCTTACTTCCTCTATGGTAGTGAGCCCCGCCACAACTTTTTCATATCCATACTGTCTCAAAGTCCTGTGCCCTTTTTCCTTCAGATATTTTTGGAGGACGTCAATCGTCGGATTATTCAAAATAAGATCCTGCAGGCCGTCGTCCATCTCCAGCAGTTCATAGATAGCGATGCGTCCTTTGAAACCGGAATCAAAGCATTCTTTGCACCCCTTGCCCTTAAATAGCCGCTTCTGTTTGTCTTCATTAAGCCCAAGTTCGTTGAGTACTTCCTTAGAAGGGTAGAAATTAGTTCTACATTCGGAGCAAATCGTACGCACCAGACGCTGTGCCATGGAAGCCAGCAGGGATGAAGAGATAAGGTAGGATTCGATTCTCATTTCCAGCAGCCGGGTAATAACGCTGGGGCTGTCATTGGTGTGAAGCGTTGAAAGCACCAGATGTCCGGTCAAAGAGGCCTGGATTGCAATCTCGGCGGTTTCCCGGTCTCGAATTTCGCCCACCAGGATAATATCCGGATCCTGCCTGAGGGCATGTTTCAAAAAAGTGGCAAAGGAAAGGCCGATAGCTTGCTTTACCTGGTTCTGATTGATGTTCTGTATCTGGTATTCCACAGGATCTTCAATGGTGATAATGTTTTTTTCCTTGCTGTTAAGTGTGGCTAATGCAGCATACAGTGTAGTGGTCTTGCCGCTCCCTGTCGGACCGCAAACCAAAATAAGGCCGTTGGGCCTTTTAAGCAGAGACTTGTAGCGTTCCGACATCTCAGTATCAAGACCTAACTTGTTGATATCCAGAATGGCTCTTCCTCTGTCTAAAATTCTCAAGACGATCTTCTCGCCATATATTCCCGGCATAGATGAAAACCGAAGATCAATGGCACGCCGGTCTACATTCACCTGAATGCGACCGTCTTGCGGCATACGTCTTTCGGCGATATCCAGGTTGGCCATCACCTTCAGTCTGGACACCACGGCCGGATGCATATCAATTTTAGGAGTCATGAGTTCATATAAAACACCGTCAATCCGGGCTCTAATCTGAAATTTTTTAGCCTGCGGCTCCAGATGAATATCGCTGGCACCGTCCCGAATAGCTTTGAGCAGGATCATATTGACCATATTGATCACCGGGCTTCCCTCCGCCATTTCAGCGATCTCACTGATCTCACTCTCCTTCACACTCTCAACGATCTCTATGTCGGAATCGTCGAAGCTGCTCATAACTTCATCCATGCTCACATCTTCCCGGTAGCTTTGATCGATGGCTTCTATAATATCATCCACACGGCATATGACCGGCTGTACTTCCAGATTGGTGATTTTGGAAATTTCGTCAAACACAAAAATATCATTAGGATCTGCCGTGGCCAGGGTCAGGATATTATTGACGCGAAACATGGGAATAACTTGATAAAGGATAGCCTTTTCTTTGGGCAAAACATGCACAATCCGGGGGTCTACCAAACCTTTGCGCAGCCAGACATGCGGTATCCCTAACTGCTCTCCCAGGACATTGGTCAACTCCTGTGCGGTCAGAATCTTTTTGTCTACCAAAATTTGGCCTAACGGCTTGGAAACCTCTTTTTGAAGGCGCAAAAGCTCAACCAGTTCTTCCGGAGTAATGCGCCCCTGGCGTACCAGAATTTCTCCAAGCTTCATTCTTTTTTTTGGTATATTGCTCTTTCTCATGGATAACTTCTCAAGGCTTCGGCAATATCTTCATAGACAAATAAAACGTTGATAAGCCGTGTTGACAGTAATATGTCCCGGCAAACCGCATTCAGGCCGGTGATTTTTATGGCGCCGCCCCGATTTTTGAGTTCTTTGTGTAACTGTAGCAAAAGTTCCAGTAACTTGCTGTCCATGAAGGACGTACTTTTACAATCCAGGATAATCCTGGTTTGATTTTCACCGACTAACCCCTTTATCAGGTCTTCTAGTTCTTGACAATTTTGATAGGTCAGTGACTTGCCGGGGTCTATAACACTGCTGGCTCCGACTTTCTTTATACCGATTTTAGATTGCTGTTGCTCGGTATCGCTGCTGGCCATATTCTCCTTCTTTCGTAATAGTTCAGCCACTAAGTTTGATGAATTCGTAAAAAGTCGAATTCATCAAGTGTTTGGTGTTTAGTATTTCGTGTTTTGTTTGAAGTATATGCTGATATACTAGATTGTTAGATTGCCAAACACTAAACACCAAATACAAAACACTCTCGTAAAAAAGTCGTTTTTCTGACTTTTTACGAGACCATCAGGTTTCTCCAAGATAAAAATCTTCCATGGGTAATTTTATCGTAAAATGACTCCCCCTGCCGGGTTCGCTCCGGACATCGATTTCACCACCGTGAAGATGAACAATCTCCGCAGTAGTTGCCAGTCCCAGTCCACTGCCGTCTTGATCGGCAATTTGAGGGTCGCTGGAACGATAGAATTTTTCAAATATGTGCGGAAGCTCTTCCGCAGAAATACCGTATCCGGTATCAGTAATGTCAAAGATTACCATTTTATCCTGCTCGCTGATCTCTAATGTAATGCTGCCGTTTGGGGGCGTATATTTCAAAGCATTGCCTAGAATATTAATAATTGCGGTCTTTAAAAGATCCTTGTCGGCCATCAAATTAGGAAATATGTCCGGCTGATTTTTCTCAATTGTGATGTTTTTCTCAGAAGCTGAAGCCTCGATGGACTCGATACAGTCTCCGAAAAACCAGTCGGTTTTCACCAGCCCTTTGTCGAGGATGAGGCTTCCCATCTCCATTTTTGAAATATTAAGAAGGTTTTTAACCATATCTGCCAATCGGTTGGTCTGTTCATGAATGGTATTATAAAATTCTTTTTGCAATTCAGCGTCTTCAATCTCCCCGTCCATAAGCATTTCGCTGTATGATTTAATATTTGTAATCGGAGTCAGAATCTCATGGGCAACGTGAGCGATAAATTCGTGCTTAGCCTTTTCCGCTAAGGATTCGACTGTGGCATTATGAAACGAAATTATTTTGCCGATGGTTGTGTTTTCACCACCCATGAGATAGTTGGCGGAAACTTTGAAGATTTCACCCGGGGGTGTTTCGGGAAAAATGGATTCCAGCCCGCTTATGTTCTTGGACTGCCCGGCCATATCCTCATTAGAAACGAATGAAGTAATTTCACTGTGATCTATAACGGCACTGAAGGGCTGATAAACTACGTCTTCCGGCTTTTTGTCTAACAGCTTAAGCATGTATGCGTTAATGTGGTCAATATTTTCCTGAACATCGGTTATTATGATGCCGAAGTTGATCGAATCCAACATTTTGACAATTTTATTTTTCTCGAAAGTCGTCACGCCCAGTTTGGAAATCAAGTCCACATTGTCTGTTTCGATAATTTTTACCTTGCTTTTTATTTTGCTTAAATACTCCTCAAGATCATCGATTATTGGTGCAATTCCGGCTATTTTTCCTGAATATTTGACCGCCGGCTCTGAATCGCTGCCGGCTGTAACAACGGATTGATCTAAATTCTTTAACGGTTTGAGTGCCAGCGTTACCCCATAATAGCCTATGAATAAGACGGCTAATATTAAAAAAGCAATCATTGCCAGGAAACTAAGACGCTCCGAGGAGAAAAACGCGGACGGCGGAAGTTTGAGGCCCAGCCGAATGGTGCCGTTTCTTTGCCCGTTTTTATAAACAGGTTTGGCGAATTCGAATATTTTATCCTTAGATCCACTGACCTCAAAGGTTTGTTTTAATAGCCCCGTTGCAGTAATAGATTTTGTCTGGATATCCTTGGGGATCTTAGAGGAAAGATCCCCGGAAGATAGTGAAACCAGTGCATTTCCGGCGTGGCCATGTATAAAGAGGTAAACAAAACCTTCTTTAGAAGTATATTCAGTGAGAGTTCTAAGAAAGTAGTCGCGCTTATCAGACTCAAACTCCATTATAGGATACAGTGAAATGAGGCTTGACAGATAATTCCCTTTACTCAGGATGTCTTGTATCTTCTGCTTTTCATCCTGTTGTTTCATGTTTAGCGTCAAAACAGTGACCCCAATAATAAAGATCACAAGCAACGCTATACTTATCCGTGGTTTCATACAATACCTGTCTATAATTTAGGTTCTTCTCCAATTTAGTTGGAGAAGAGGGTCCCAGGATTCAAGGGTCCAAGGGGTCAAGTGTTTGCTTTCAAACGATTTTATAATCGTTTTGAGCATCCTTTCAACTTCTGCAAAACTTTTAAGGCATAGATATTTTAAAGTATTTCACTCGAACCCTTGAATCCTTGAACCCTTGAATCCTTTGATGGATTTAGTTCAGCCCCCACAGCCTTCCCAAGTCTCTCCAGTGTATATGGTTTTTTTATATAAGTTCCCGCTCCCAGTCTTTGAGCCTCTTTAACTTGATCTGTTTCAGAAAACCCGCTGGCGATTACCGCTTTCTGTCCGGGGTTCAAACCAAGAATTCTTTTGTAGGTTTCAAGCCCGTCGATTCCAGGATCCATAATCATATCCAATACCAATAAATCTACAGTATTATCTTTAATATAGTCAACCGCTGCTTCACCACTTGAAACCGCTGTGGTGATATATCCCAGTTTTATCAGCATTTTAGAAGCTATTTCTCTTTGTTCCGCCACATCATCCACAATTAAAATCGACTCACCTTTTCCCGCCAAACTTTTGATGGATAACAGTCTGTTATCATTGAGTATTTTTTCTCTAGTGACGGGAAAATAAAGGGTAAACGTCGTTCCTTCTCCTCGGGTGCTTTGAATATCAATATACCCGCTATGGTCTTTCACGGTTCCCCATACCACCGCCATGCCCAATCCTGTACCGCTTTTCCCCATAGTTTTTTTGGTATAAAAGGGATCGAATATTTTATCCATATCCTTCGCAGAGATACCCAGCCCGGTGTCTGCAACTGTAAGGATAACATAATCCCCTTCTTCCACATCGTCATAACCGCTTAACGGACTGTCAATATACCGGTTTTCGGTTGAAATTAAAATTTTGCCTCCCGCCGGCATAGACTCATTTGCATTAGATACTAAATTCATGATTGTCATGGACAGGTGTGCCGGGGAGCCCTTAACAGGCAACAAACCGGTTTCAAGATCGGTTGTGAGTTCAACTTGTGGATGGTACAATTTTAGCTTATTATATTCGGGACTTTCTAAATATTCAGCAACAATATCGTTAAGCTGCACGATATCCTTGACTGCAACCCCTCTTCTTGCCAGAGTCAGCAAATCCTGTACGATAGCGGCGGCTTTTTCCCCTGATTTTTTTACGGTTAAAATTGCATTTCTTAAAGGGCTATCCGGGGGAAGATCTATTAATATTAAATCGGGATAGCTTACCAGACCTGCCAAGATATTATTAAGATCATGAGCCACTCCGCCGGCAAGCGTTCCGATGGCTTCCATCTTCTGGGCATGCTGGAGTTTGGCTTCCAATTTCTTTTTCTCTTGTTCTGACCGATAACGCTCGCTGATGTTAATTGCAACGCCGGCAAGCAAAAAAGGCCTGCCCTCTTTGAAGATAGGGAATTTGGTGGTAAGGAAATACTGGGTTTCATCGTTAATTGTTACGGTATCTACAGTGTTCAAGACCCTTTGTTCGGACATGACGATTTTATCGTTTTCCTGCATCCGCCCGGCCACTTCAGCAGACCAGATTGCATCATCGCTCCGGCCGATCAAGTCATCCGGATCAACCTTGAGTATATCTTTATAGGCTTCGTTAAAATAAATATAATGCCCGTTAACATCTTTCATGAAGGCCAGGGCCGGAAGATGTTTCATAAAAGAGTCAAAGAGCTCTTTGCTTTCCAGTAACGCCGCCTCCACCATAATGCGCCCGCTGATTTCCTTTTGAAGCAGCCTATTGGTTTTGGTTAATTCAAAAGTGCGCTCTTTAACAAGAACTTCAAGGTGGTCCCGGTATTCTCTTAATTCTTTCTCCGCTTTTTTCCGTTCAGTCACATCCGTTAATATAAGTATGTAGGTGGTTTCGTCTCCTTGCACGGCCTGCTTCTTAATGACAACCTGTCGGCCATTAAGCTCAACAGGCATATCCGGATCGATTTTTTGAAGCGGGCCGCTTTCTGTTTGCAACAGCGTTTTAATATACAAGCGCTCCTTTTCACCGAATAAATCTAAAAGATATGCAAACAGGAGTTTTTCCGGCGACATATCGAACAGGGAAGCCGCCGTCGAGTTGGCATAAACAACCCTTCCGGAAAAGACCTCAAGAATTCCCTCTGCCATGCTCTCTAACATGGTCTGTAGATGGCGATTGCGGGAGAGCAGCTCTCTGGTCATTTGCCGGGGATATATTTCATCTAAGCCCCTAATCGCTTTGGACCCATCTTTTTTTTGCAAAGAATCCGATTCTTTTACAACTGCTAAAACATGCTCGGCAATTGAGTCTGCGGGACCTTTGGCAATACAAGCATCCGCACCGATTTCCGTGTAGTCGAAGTCAAGCTCGGAAGCCGCAGCTGAAACAAGCACCAGGCAGCAATCCTGCAGGTGCTCCATTTTGCGAACAATTTTGCACAATTTGTCTCCACCGATCAGAGGCATCACAAGGTCGACAAAGATAATGTCAGGCGTATAGGAAATAAGCAGGTCCAGGGCTGAGAAACCATCTTCAGCAGCGACGACCTGATGCCCTTCTTCCTCCAGCAGATTTGATATGAATTCCAACATCTGCCGGTTATCGTCCACCACAAGAATTTTCTTTTTCATGGCAAAAAATCCTTATATATCAGCGCATCAACAGTTTATAAGCTGTGATCATGGCAACGTCTTTGCGGAAGCGTTGGTTCACTTCCAATTTTAACAAAGCTGCCAGGGTTTTTCCATCCTGTTTTATTAAAAAATCGGGAGTAAGCCCCCTCCCCTGCCATGACTGTCCTTTGGGAGAATACATGGTCCCTGTAATAAATTTGACATGGAAATCGTTATCAAGTTTAAACGTTTTTTCAAATACCCCCTTGCCATAAGTTTTCGTCCCTATTACAAGCGCTTTCTGTTGGTCCTGAAGGGCACTTGCCAGGACTTCCGCAGATGAAGCCGTTTGGGGGTTGACCAGGATTGCAATATCAAATTCAAACGGCTTCTTGTTGACGGAAACATAATTTTGCTGCTTTTGCTCCCGCTGAAAGGTTCTCAGAAGTATCTGTTTCTCTGGCAGAAACAGCTCAACTGTTCGTAAAGACTCGGCAAAGACACCGCCAGGGTTGTTGCGAAGGTCAATGATCAGCTTTTGAAAACCTTCATCTTTTAATTTAGCCAGCTCATCCTTCAATTTGTCCGACAACTTGGCCGTAAACTGTTTAATTTCCACCAAAGCAATTTCATCGGTAAGCCGACTGATGATCAAAGTTTCCGTCTCAAATTCCCTGCGTGTGAGGGTGACATCGAAAATTTTAACGTCCCGGTTTACCGTCAGTTTAACTTCGCTCCCCTCTTTACCTTCTAAAAGTGCATTCAACTCCTGCAAGGTTTTCCCTTTTAGCGATTGGGAATCGATCCGCAGGATATGATCAAAAGGGTTCAGAATCGATTCGGCCGGCGAATTAGGCAAAACCTCGGTAACCGTAAGACGGCCTTCATCGAAGTTAAACGTACTTTTGATTCCGAGGGAAACTTGATTGCCCTGTCGAGACAGGTAAATTTTATCGTATTCTTCCGCCGTCCAGATTTTACCAAGCTCCGGTGCTTTAGGCGGCGATATGTGACGCAGCATCCCTTGAATTGCGGCCCAGTAAAGCGCATCCTCGGTGATTTCATCGCTGTAATATTGCTGCATAATTAAGTTTTTAACCTCTTCAAATGTTTTTTTTGACTTGGGGAATTCATGCTTCAGGTCCACAGGAAACAGTGGTTTAAAATTCGTTTCTTCCCCGGCCCGGCACCACGGCGCCAAAGAAATAAAAAAAAGTAGAAAAACTCCGGCTGCCGTCAGTTTTAAACGTTTATTTTTTGGTTTCATGGTTAAGCTCGTTCCTCGCGGTTTTCAATAAATACCAAAATAATAGTTCAGCCACCAAGACACCAAGCCTCTAAGATTAATATATGTAAAAGTCATTTGTCATTCGTCATTTGCTTGCCCCGTGGAATTCACGTAGTGACAGCACAGCGCATTTCACCGGGGCCATTGGAGTGCTACGCTTGAGGAGCACTTCGTTTGAGGAGCGGCCTGGCGGCCTTGAGGGGTATTGATAAAAAGACTTTTTCCCCTTTAAGCGAAGCGATCCTAAAGCGTAGCGCTCTTTAAGCATAGCGGTCTTTTCTATCCCCCTTCTTTGTGCCTTGGTGCCTTGGTGGCTGAACTGTTACACACGAAAATAAATTCTTTATAATATTAATTGTTTGTGTCGATCGTGTCAAGACCTACCAGGGCCAGACCTTTGCCAGGTATTCTATGCTGGGCCATAAATCTTCTTCCCGGTGGGGCTCAAGCGTGATGACGGGAGGATCTTTTTTTATGCTTTTGAGATGTTCAAAGAGCATTGGAAAATCTATATTGCCCCGGCCCAACGCCAGATGCTCATCCTGATTGCCACCGTTATCATGGAGATGAACCTGGCCTAAAAACGGCCCCAGCGATTCAATCCATGTTTCCAGGGCACTGCGGCTGAAAGCGGCCTGATGGCCGGTATCGTAACAAAAACCAACGCGGTGATCAGCAAGACTTTCGAAAATTATTCGCATATCATCGGGGCCGTGTTCATATACATTCTCCAGCATTAATAGACCGCCCTCATCTCTGACACGCTTGCTCAGCCAGAACCATGTTTGCAGGCTGTTTTCAATCCACTGGTCTCTAAATACCCCATATCGCTTCCAGTCATATGCGGCGTGGCATACCACCGTTTTGGGCTTAAACAGCGGAATCAACTCAAGCATCTGCTCAAAACGACGCCAGGTTAAGGCTCTCACCGCCGGATCCGGCGAACCGGGGGACAGATCAATAAAAGGTGCATGCAGAGTAATGCTGAGACCGCGCTGATGAAGCCGGTCGGCAATATTGCTGAATTGGGAGAAGCTGAAATTTTCCAGCGCAGTGCAATCCAGACCGATTTCCGGATTCAAACCGTTTGTTAAAAACATATCAAGATACGATTCGTAAAGCATGGTAAAGGGGATGTTTACCTGAATTTTTTCGATAAGCTTGTTCATGGTTATCCTTACACGCTTTAAAAAAAGATCATCCATTCCGCTGACAGATAATGCTCTATAACAAAAACTCCACACCCACTCAGTCAATTTTGCCACATATTGTTCTGGAAAAGAAGCACTAATTATGTATATCAGGAATAAATTTTTTCGTGTCTTCGTATTTTCGCGCTTTCGTGATAAGTTTGTATGGTTTTAGTTCGTCTGCGTTAGTCCCTTAAGTGTAAATTTTTGCATTTTATGGCAAAAATCAATTATTGAGCAGCACATTATTTCACGCAAAGGCGCAAAGCCCGCAAAGGAAAACAAAGATAAATTTTTTAAGAATCTTGGCGTCTTTGCGCCTTTGCGAGAGAATCTTATTTAATTCCGGTTTATCCGGTTAGGAGTTTTGAGTATGCAAAATAATAGACAGACGTCCATCAAAAAAAACCTGGCAATAAGGGCCCGGGTTATTCAGGCGATTCGCCGGTTTTTTATTGATCATGACTATCTTGAAGTCGAAACCCCCTGCCGGCTTCCGGCGCCGGCTCCCGAGGCCCATATTGACGCCGTAGCTGCGGAAAACTGGTATTTGCATACATCCCCCGAACTTTGCATGAAACGGCTCCTGGCCGCCGGTTACCCACGCATTTTTCAGATTTGCAGGTGCTTCCGCAGTAAAGAACGGGGCCGGCGCCATCTTCCCGAGATGACGCTGCTGGAATGGTATAGCGCCGGCCATAACTATCTCGATATGATGGACCAATGCCGGGATCTGATACGGTTTACAGCAAAGCAAACCGGTTTAAAAGATGTTCTTGTTTACCAGGGCCGAAACATTGATCTTGAAGCGCGCTGGGACAGAATGACTGTGGCGCAAGCCTTTGATAAGTTTGCTTCCATGTCAATGCAAGCCGCTCTTGCCAATAATCGTTTTGATGAAGTGACGGCCGTTGAAATCGAACCTCATTTAGGATATCCAAAACCGCTGTTTCTTTATGATTATCCGGCTGCAAGCGGAGCCTTAGCCAGATTGAAACCCGATGACCGCTCCGTTGCCGAGCGGTTCGAACTTTACATATGCGGTCTCGAGCTTTGTAATGCCTTTACCGAGCTTGTTGATCCGGCTGAACAAAAAAGCCGCTTTGAACATGAGCAAGCCATGCGCAGGTTGTCCGGAAAGAATGTATATCCAATGCCGCATAAATTTCTGGATGCCTTGCAATATATGCCGGAAGCCGCCGGCAATGCCCTGGGCATCGACCGGTTGGTGATGCTGTTGGCCGACACCGACAAGATCGATGATGTGGTGGCATTTACGCCGGAAGAACTTTAAGCCGACTATTTCATGCAATTTTTACATTTTTTTGGTTTACATTTTGGAGGAGATTGAAATATATGAAAGGCTTAAGGATGAACTTAGTGTGAAAGGATCGCAATGGAAAACGAAGAATCCAAATCACTGACGGATATCGAGTGGGAGCAGCGCACCCTGTGTAGTGACGAAAGCTGTATCGGTGTGATCGGTCCAAACGGCCGCTGCAAGGAATGCGGCCTGCCCCATGAAAGCGAAAAGCAGCAAGAATTTTCGGAAGAACACGCGCCATCAGATTCAGAAGCAGAAGTTGCTGAAGACGATGAAGACGACGATGAAGACGACGACGAAAACGAAGAAGAAGACGCAGAAGACGACGTCACGGATATCGAATGGGAGCAGCGCACCCTGTGCATCGATGAGAGCTGCATAGGTGTTATCGGTCCAAACGGACGCTGCAAGGAATGCGATCTTCCCTATGAGAGTCAATAATCATATTGGCAAGATATGTCATTCCAAAACGTTCCAAATCTGAGGCTGTCTTGTAACCCACAGTTTTTATATTTATATATGAGGGGGAATTAATTCTGATTCCGAATCTTCAATTTTAGTTGATTCGCGATGCAAGCAAGTTATACAATAACAATAAGTTAGAACGTTTTCTGATATTTCCTTCCCAAAGTCAAAACTTCACTGCAAAATTTATATTAAAGAAATCCAACCTATTAGCCGATAAATAATTTAGCTACTTCCTGTGATATTGATGAAACGGATATTACAGCACGGGTATCAAATCAAACGACCGGCTGGGAATTCTATCCCCGGACGGGCGTTTTGATAGCAAACGATGGTGAGCATGGCTACTTTTAAGACAATAAGTCATCAAACGGAGAAAAGCGAAAAAATGCAACTCCAAGATCAATCAAAAGATATTCGCGTTGATGAAGACTTTTCGCGCTCCGAATTAATAGAACTTTTGGCGGTCATTTTTTTTGCGTCTTTAAGTACTTTATTAATGATTCATTTGGAAGCGTTTGATAAACTTTACAGATACTCCCGTATGATGGAGCGCTATGAATTTGATGAAATCGCTGTTTTCCTGCCTTCTTTTTTGGCCATTGGATTCGTGTTGTATTCTTATCGCCGAATCCAAAAATTAGAATCCGAGATGATCAGACGTCGCGATGTGGAAAGGCAGCTTTTGAAAAGTGAAAAACTATTTAAAAATCTTAGCATTACCGACGATCTCACCCAACTCTACAATTCGAGATATTTTTATAAAAGTCTGAAAGAAGAAATCAACAGGTTGATTCGTTATAAGCAGCCCTTGTCTTTGTTACTTATTGATATAGACGACTTTAAGAAAATAAACGACAGAGATGGACACTTGCAAGGAGACAACATTCTAAAACAGACAGGAATTGTCATTCAGGATTGTTTGCGGAATACCGACTCGGCATACCGATACGGAGGAGAGGAGTTTACAATTATTCTACCTGAAACCGGTATCGAAGGTGCCATAATTGTTGCGAATAGAATAAGAGAGTGCTTTTTCGCACATGATTTCTCCTCAATTACAAATAAGACTATACATATATCCGTAAGCATCGGCGCTTGCCAATTTAAACCGGAAGAGACCATGGAAGATTTTGTCAAAAGGACCGATGATGCATTGTATAAGGCGAAGCGGAGCGGAAAAAATCGTGTTCACCCTTCGCAATGACAAAGAATGTCATCCTATACACAGCAATCTCAATAATATGCGGGTTAGAGGTCTATGGGACCTGCTTTTAAATCCGCCTCGGCCGGCACCCCGTTTTTAGAATAGGTAAATAAAAAAAAGAGACCCACGCTCATCATCATCAATACGGCTCCGAATGGAAACGCATGGCGAAGCTGAAAAATATCCATCATCAAACCGGCAAATAGAGATCCTGTCAGCATTCCCAGGCTATGTGACATCGACATCAAGCCCATGACAGATCCCATTGCATCAGTTTTGCCGCCCTTTAATACCGCCAGGGCCATCAAGGCCGGCATGGCAACGCCTCCACCCACCCCGAACAACACATTGCCCAGCACAAGGTCCCAAAAGGAGTCCGCCCACTCAAAAGAGAGGATTGCATAACTGATGATGAGTCCGCCGGTTACAACCATCATTTTGCGGTTTAGCCTGTCAGCCAGAAAACCCATAGGCAGATGCATCAGTCCGCTGAAAAATACTCCTATCGTCACCAGCACCCCGATGGACGAACTTGACAGTGAAAACTCCGCATCCGCCAAAATCGGCAAAAAGCTCCAGATGACACCGATACAGGCCGCATATGCCATTCTGAAAAGAAACATCCCGGCCACATCTCTGTCGTACAGCAGCCATTTCCAGTCTGTGGATGTTTTCCCGCTGCCGACAACCTTTTCCGACCGTGTGGGCGGCAGTAGAAAATAGCTTAATAAAAAGCCGGCAAACGCCAGAAACCCCATGCACGCAAAGGACGTATCAAGGCTGAAGCTGTCGTTGATGACCCCGCCGATAAAGGGGCCGACACTCAATCCGGCGAACATCGACATGTTGAACAACCCCATGGTAGTACCTTCCCGGCCGGCCGGAGTTATATCTCCAATATAAGCCTGGGTAGCCGGCATTATCATGGCCGAGGCAATGCCCTGAAGGAATCGTATAGCAATAAGGGTCTCAACATTATTGGCCAGTATGAACGCCATCGACACCAGCGCATAGGCCAAAAGTCCGGCAATAATAATCGGCTTGCGTCCTTTTTTGTCGGAGAGCCGCCCAAAATAAGGCAAAAAAAATGTCCGGGACAGGGAAAACGCACCGAATATCATAGCGATGTACAGACCGGTGGCACCAAGGCCGTGTGCATAGACCGGCAGCAGGGGAACGACGATCCCGACACCGGTGACCGTACCGAATATGGAAAAAAACAAGGTGCCGAAAATTTTTTTATCAAATTTATTCATGCATATAATAATCTTTAAAAATACTGCTGTTTAATATATTTTTCTGGATGAATGCTTGAACCTACAATGCATCATTATTAAATGCGATTATTATATAAAATGCCCCCCACCATTATAGTGGAGGGCTGGAAAGCAGAATTTAAAATATTAACCTAATCGAGCGAAACGCTCGATGTTCGTTGTTCGCTGTCTGTTGTCCGCAGCTAATTTAGAAAAATCAAAGTCTTGATTTATATATCTTCAGCCAAAGCGTTTTCATGCGCCGGATAAATCGAGTTAGATATACAACTGACAACGGACAACAAACAACTGACGCATTGAGCTTTAACTCAACTAGGGTTACACAACCTATAAACTTTTCACGTTTAACTATTTCAGCAGTCGGGGAGTTTTTTCCATAATACTTGGTGAATTAGCGAAATGGATGATCAGATTTTAAAGTGTGTGCTGTTTGAGTATATTAAGGATCGTTAGAAAGAACAGACGTATTGCCAAAATCCACCATCGCAAGCGATCACCGATCGTTCAGCAAAATAATAATATTATTGTAAAAGCCTCTGTTCTTTCTTTACGAACCTTTATATACGAGTTCACACGGTTTAAAATATGATTATCCATTGAGCGCTCTTACAGCGAAAACTCCCCGACCCCTCAACTATTTGCTTTTTACGGTACTCTCAATGTCAGCCAGGACAGATTCGACCAGGTTTCTTATCTTCAAAAGCCCGGATTCCGACAAGGCTTCAAAACGAAGTACCAAGGCGGGTTGGGTATTGGATGCGCGCACAAGCCCCCATCCGTCTTCAAACAAAACCCGAACACCGTCAATATCAATAATCTCATAATCCTTACGAAAATATTCGGTCACTTTTTCAACAACGGCGAATTTCTTGTCATCCGGGCATTCAACCCGGATTTCGGGTGTAGAATACGTAGCGGGCACATCGGATAAAAGCTCGGATATTTTCTTGCCGGTTCCGGTTAATATTTCAAGAAGCCTGCAGGTGGCATAGGTGGCATCGTCATAACCGAAATAGCGATCGGCGAAGAAGATATGGCCGCTCATTTCACCGGCAAGCTCCGCCTTCTCCTCTTTCATCTTCTTTTTGATCAACGAATGTCCGGTCTTCCACATAATCGCCCGGCCGCCGTGTTTTTCAATGTCATCGTACATCGTCTTGGAACATTTTACTTCAGATATGAAGGTGGCACCCGGTTTTCTTGAAAGAATTTCTCTGGAAAAAATTATCATCAACTGATCGCCGTAGACCATATTACCAGCTTCATCCACCACGCCGATCCGGTCACCGTCGCCGTCATAACCGATGCCGATATCCAGCCCTTTGTCCTTTACCAGAGCGATGAGATCCTGCATGTTCTTTGCGACGGTAGGATCAGCCTCATGATTCGGAAAAGTACCGTCCATATCGCAGTAAATGTCATGGACCTCGCACTTCAGGCTTTTCAAAATCGGCACTGCAACCACACCGGCCGTACCGTTACCGGCATCTACGCCAACTTTGATCGGCCCTTGAAGAGTTATATTTTTCTCAACAAACTCTTTGTAGGGCGTAATTACATCTGCAGCCGAAAGCGATCCTTGGCCCTGGACAAACGCCTTTTCATTGATGATATGCATTATTTTTTGAATATCTTGTCCGTGGATAGAATCCAGACCTATACAGAGTTTAAAACCGTTGTATTCCCCGGGGTTGTGACTGGCAGTCACCATTACTCCGCCTTCCTTGTCAAGGTGCTTGATTGAGAAATATAAAACCGGTGTCGGACAAATGCCGATATCGACCACATCACACCCGGTTGACAGTAAACCCTCAATAATTTTTTGAGAGTAAAGTTCCGAGGTTAACCGGCAATCACGCCCGACGGTCAGCTTTGAACTCCCGTGCTTTCTAAGAAAAGTACCGACACCCTTTCCAATCAGCGATACTTCATCTGCAGTCATATCTTTCCCGGCAACACCTCTGATATCGTATTCCCTGAATATTTCCGGATTCATGCCTGTCTCCTTTCTAAGATTCTAAAAAGTAAATTGCTCAATTATTCCAAAATCTTCTGTGTGATACGCGTAACATGTAGAAATGTTTTAATATAATATATTTTTGGCATATTTTTTATGGAACGATAGGGTTTATTATACAGCAATATAGCCCAGAAATAAACAAGCATCTATTACTTGACATGC